>Ga0181589_10001188_pt1 | contig 19971 bp, 16 predicted proteins | sample 071ome_25_FD_132444 | JGI IMG/M metagenome (GOLD analysis project Ga0181589, IMG submission 132444) | Coastal salt marsh microbial communities from the Groves Creek Marsh, Skidaway Island, Georgia - 071410BT metaG (megahit assembly) | ecosystem: Environmental > Aquatic > Marine > Intertidal...
ACCAAGGACATGAAGTCACGGTCTTGCCCACCTACCTTCCGCATCTCCTAGACGAACCACCCTCGACAACCCACCCCCCCATCTTTTTTGGTGGATTAAATGTATACCTTCAGCACAAATTCCGATTTTTTCGTAAAACCCCCAAATGGCTAGACCAACTCCTTAATTCAAAAGGGCTACTTCGTTGGGCGGCGAATAGAAGTGGGATGACATCGGCACGGGAGTTGGGCGAAATTACCCTGTCCACCTTCCGCGGAAAACAAGGACCATTGGCGAAGGAGGTCGATAAAGTGATCGACTGGCTCAGGCAACATGGCACGCCTGATGTACTTTTATTGTCCACAGTTCTGCTCGCATCGGTGGGTCGGGCCGTGCGGGAGCAACTGGGTGTCCCCGTATTATCCTTTCTCCAGGGAGAGGACGGATTTTTGGATAGCTTATTACCGGTTTATCAAAAGCAGGCTTGGGAGCTACTAAGCTCCGATGTTAGTTGTCTGAATGGATGTATTTCCCCAAGCTATTTTTTTGCCCAACAGATGGGTGGGCGGCTGGGGATTCCGATGAATAAGATCCTTCATCTGCCCAACGGAATCTCTTTGGATGGGTATACTGAAGCCCGGGCAGTACCCCTCCCAGCTACCCTAGGTTACCTCGCACGGATAGGCCCAGAAAAAGGGCTCGATCTTTTGGTTAATGCTTTTATTTTGCTCAAACAATCAGGGAATTATCCAGACTTAAAGTTGGCGGTTGCCGGTACCTTGCCCCGTGAAAACGAATCTTTTCTTGAGGAACAAAAGAGAAAAATTTCTGCGGCTGGGCTCGGGGATTATTTTGATTTAAAAACCAATATCTCTCGCGAGGAAAAAATACAGTTTCTCTCTAAGTTATCCCTTTTTAGTGTGCCCGCACGTGTGCCGGAAGCATTTGGGCTTTATGTAATTGAGGCGATGGCAGCCGGGGTGCCTGTGGTCTTGCCCAACCATGGATCTTTTCCTGAACTCATCGAAAAAACCGAAGGTGGTGTGCTTTACGACCACACAGAAAAGGGCTCCTTATCCAGAGCACTTGCTGCCCGGCTTGACGATCATGAGGCTACGCAAAGATTAGGAAAAAAGGGAAGGGTGGCCGTACAGCAAAACTATTCCAATGAAAAACTAGCAAGCCAGCTAGTAGAGAACATCCTCGCACCAGTAGTCGCATCTTAATAGAAAGATAAAGATAAAAAATATATTATGGCATCTGAATATACCATCACACGCCGGGTTGAGTTTTCCGAAACCGACCTCGCTGGCATCATGCACTTCACCAATTACTATCGTTGGATGGAAATCTGCGAGCACGAGTTTTTGCGCAGTGTGGGCTTGTCTGTCGATATGGAAGATGAGAACGGCCGTTTCGGTTGGCCAAGGGTCAAATCAACCTGCCGGTTTAAAAGACCTCTGCGTTTCGAAGAAGAGGTAGAGATCAGATTGATTGTCTCGGAGATGCGAGAGCGTTCCATTACTTATGTCTTCCAATTTTGGAAGACTGAAAAAGGAAAGCAGGTAAAAGCTGCAGTTGGCGAGACAGTTGCTGCATGTGTTCGTTTTGACCAAGCGAGCGAATCAATGACACCGATTTTGATTCCTGATGTTTTTACTTCGAAAATTTCACAAACAGGCAATTAATTTTGCTGGCATTTGAAAATCGGTTTGCATGAGTTGGCCCTCGATTAGAAACTAACAGGATGCACTATTTACATTTTGCTTTGCTAACCGTTATATGTTGGGGGACTTACGGAGTTTGTATGCACATAGGTTCGAGTAACATGGGTGACAAAGATAATGGGAGAATTATGGCTTTTCTTTGGGTTGGTCTAGCCTACTTTCTTACCGCGGTCATTGCTCCTTTGATTATTCTCAAGTTAAAAGGCGGGAATATTGTATTTTGGAGCTATCCTGCCAAAGGATGGCAATGGTCTTTTTTTGCTGGCACTCTGGGTGCGATAGGAGCGCTTGGAGTCTTGTTAGCTTTTGGTAAAATGCCAAGTCCCGCTTATGTGCCTGTAATCATGTCGATTATTTTTGCAGGCGCACCTATGGTAAACGCTTTTGTGAGCACCACTAAAGAAGGCAACTGGTCTTACATAAGATGGCCTTTTGTTCTAGGAATTGCCTTGGCTGCTGTAGGTGGTTATCTGATTACCAAGCATGCACCCAAACCGCCAAAACCAGCTAATGTGCTACAGACAGTTGACACCTGATTACCTATAGGTGGATAAAAAGTCCACAAACATGTCTGTCCCCCCCCAAAATGAATCAATGGTTGAGTCGGAAAGATGGTCTAATTTTAAAGTTCATCTTGAACAAATTCACCAATCAAACATTTTTCAAAAAAATCGCTTTCCTGGCTTAGCCAACTTCCAATTATGGAATAGCTTCCAAGATTTTTCTCAGGCGTGCCCTTTGACTACCAAGCAAGAACTCGAGAATGATCGACTTTCAGATACTTTATTTGGGACAAACCGTACTTTTCCTGTCGAACATTATATTCGTTTCTCCCAAACAAGTGGGACAAGTGGAAAGTCGATCACTTGGATGGATACAAAGGAAGATTGGAATTGGATGCTCGCAAATTGGGCTCATATTTTAAACCAAGCTGGCGTGACTCGGAATGCCTGTTGCCTGTTTGCATTTTCTTTTGGTCCTTTTTTGGGCTTTTGGACGGCTTATGAGGCAGCTATTGCAAGAGGTTGTGTTTGTATACCATCTGGAGGACAGTCTACTGAGTCGCGTTTACTTGCAATTTTGAAACACCGGGTTGAATACCTTTTTTGTACTCCAACCTATGCTTTACGTATGATTGAGTGTGCTCGTGAAACTGGAACTTCATTGAAGGATAATTATCTAAAAAAAATAATTGTCGCTGGTGAACCGGGTGGGAGTCAGCAAGTTATCCGAGAAAAAGTTGATCAGGCATGGATTGGCGAATCGTTACTTTTTGATCATTATGGGATGACTGAAGTCGGGCCTGTAGCGTATGAATGTCCCGGAGGGCAGGGGAGCTTACGTGTGCATCTAGATGCTTATCATGCAGAAGTTATAAATCAAGTGACAGGTCGTGGAGTGGAAGATGGCGAGATTGGAGAATTAGTATTAACTCCTTTGGGTCGCTTAGGTTCCCCAGTCTTTCGTTATCGAACGGGGGATTTAGTCCGACCCAAAAGAACTTTTACAAAGTATGGTATTAAAACATTTGACCTCATAGGAGGGGTTTTGGGCCGTGCGGATGATATGGTAGTAATAAGGGGGGTTAACTTATACCCATCTGGGCTGGATGAAATTGTGCGGAAATTTCCAGAAATAAGTGAGTATCAGGTAATAATTGAAGAGTTTAGAGAAATGGCTGAAATATTTGTACGAGCCGAGTGTGGAAAAGAAGTCGCACGATCTTTGGAAATTGCCTTAAGAAATGCTTTTTCATTGAGAATCCCTGTTTATGTAGAAAAAGAAGGATGTCTTCCTAGGACAGAAATGAAAGCAAATCGATGGATCCGAAAGGCTTAACCGACATAGAATTTAATTTTCAATGGAAACTCATTTAGAACTTAAAAATCTAACGAAGGCGTATCAATCCCGCGAAAATCAAATTTCTTACCCAATTTTTTCTAATCTAGACCTAAAGGTAATCCGAGGACACACCTTGGCGATAGTTGGCCCATCTGGATCGGGAAAAAGTACACTGCTCAATTTAATTGCTGGATTGGACCATGCAACCAGTGGAGAAGTCACTATAGATGGTCGTTCGATTACAGCATTTTCAGAAGATGAAGCGGCTCGTTTTCGTAACCTGAGTTTAGGTTTTATTTTTCAATCTCATCACTTGCTTCCATCTCTTACTGCGGTTGAGAATATTATGATTCCAGCTCTTGCTGGACATATCGATATGAGAGATGAGCAATTAAAAAATCGAGCATACCATTTACTTGGGGAAGTGGGGTTGTCTAATCGAGCAAATCATTTACCAAGCCAATTATCTGGTGGTGAGAGGCAAAGAATTGCAGTTGCGAGGGCTCTGGTTAATCAACCTAGTCTGCTTTTAGCTGACGAACCAACAGGCTCTCTCGATCAAAACAACGCCGACTCGTTGATCGATTTGATGATTCACTTGAATGAAGAAAATAAAACCACTCTGGTGGTTGTAACTCATTCCCTTTCTATTGCGAGTAGAATGGACGAAGCTTGGACACTAACAGGAGGAGAGTTAGTAAAGAAAGAAATATGAGTGTTTGGCGTATTGTTCTCGCGAACTTAAAATATTCCAGGCGCCAACATTTTGGAACAAGCCTGGGTGCTGCGCTGGCCACTATGATTCTAGTTGCAGCTCTTACAATTGGTGATTCGGTGAGCTCAGCTCTTTCCAAGAAAGCTCGAGAACGTGTTGGAAGCATTACTCATATTGCTCTCAGTGAAGAGGGATATTTTCATGCAGATTTGGCAAGTCGCATTCAAGTAAGTTCAGAAAGTGGGGTTGTCGCTCCTATTTTAATGACTGAGGGAACAGTTGCTTCGCCTGATGGCAGGATCAAGGCAAGTGGGATTAAAGTGTTGGGTATAGATGACCGCTTCTTCAGTTACGCAGATAGCAACCAGCAAATTCCCAAAATAGAAGGCGGATTTTGGTTCAGCCCTGATTTGGCACATGAGCTTGGAGTTAAATCTGATGTTAGGATGATTATAAGGGTTGAAGAACCGAGTCTTTTTTCGAGGGATGCTCCTTTATCAGGTGAGAGAGATGCACGATTTGTTTCCTGGAACGATTTCTATCGTGGGGTACTGAAATCTTCTTACTTAGGAAACTTTTCTATTCGGGCTAATATGGATCCCGTGAGAACGGTCTTTGTGCCTCTTACGGTCTTACAGGAAAAAATGTTTATTAACTTTGATCCTGAGAATGATCGAACCGATTACGCCAATATCTTACTTACCTCATCTGAATTGCCCGTGAGTGATTTGGAGCAAAAAATTCGTGACGCTTGGACTTTGTCAGATGCCGGATTATATATTAAAAAATTATCTGCCGTAGAGTCTTGGAGCCTCAGAACAAGAAGTGTTTTTCTTCCTGACTCAATTGTAGAAGTAGCCAAAAAAGTAAATCAAAATTTAGAAGGTGAACTTACCTATCTAGTTAATGCGATAAAGGGACTATCAGACTCGAAGAGGAGCAATGATTTGCTTATACCCTATTCGATGGCCACGGGCATTGAGCTAGGCAAAAGGGGCATTCTGCCTGCTGTTTGGCAAGATCATAAGATCGCTCTTAACCAATGGGCAGCGGATGATTTAAATGTAAGTATAGGTGATTGGGTCAGTCTTGAATATTATGTGACCGGGAAGCATAGAAAACTTGTTGAACAATCGAATTCTTTTCAGGTTGGGAAAGTCTTGACCATGCCCACCAAAGTTTTACCAGGAGAAGAGAGTGATTGGACACCTAATTTCCCAGGTTTAAGTGGGGCTGAAAACTGTGGAGATTGGAATATAGGCATTCCAATAAAATATGATATTCGGGCCAAGGATGAAGCATATTGGGATAATTTTCGGGGAAGTCCTAAAGCTTTTGTGTCCCTTAAAGCAGCTCAAGACATGTGGAGTAATCGATGGGGGGGCTATACTGGATTAAGAGTCAAGGGTAAGGAAAGGATGGAGACTTTCAAAAATAATTTGGAAAAAGAACTGAGGCCGGCATCTTCGGGAATTCGGGTAATCGACTTGAAGAGAAGTGCAATGGTTGCCCAATCGGGCCCAATCGATTTCAGTCATTTATTTTTAGCATTTGGTGCCTTTGTGATGGTAGCGGGTTTTTCTTTAAGTGGAATGATTTTTGGTTTTTCGTTAGAACAAAGGAATCAACAGGTAGGCATTTTTCGTGCAATGGGCTATCCTCTATCTCGAGTGAGATATATTTTTTACCTAGAGGCTTTGGTTGTATGTTTGTTTGGCACTCTTGTGGGAATCGGGTGGGCCTACTTTTTTGGTCATGGTATCCTATGGATGTTGGGGGGTGCTTGGAGTGGGGCAGTATCTGATTTTTCGATTACTTATCAACCGACTATCCAGTCAGTGAGTATTGGGGTATTCGGATCCTTTCTTATGAGTTTTGTTTCCCTTTGGTGGGTAGCTCGTAAGCAAAGAAGTTTAAGCTTAAATGCCCTATTATCGCGTGTAGAATATTTAAATCAGTCTTCCCCTAAGCTCTCGGTGCTAAATCGAAAATCCAAATTCCTTGAATTTGGATGCTGGGGGTTAGGGTTTCTGACTGTTGGCATAACCTGGCTATATGCTTTACCTGTTGGGCCTTCCTTTTTTGGAGCTGGAGCATTTATGTTAGCGGGTGGCTTGCTCAGATTTTACAGAACTGAAAAAGAGTTCATTCAAGTGAATAAAGCCAACGATCTCCTTTCCCAATTCGAAAGAAAACCAGGAAGAAAATTAATCGTAGTTGGTATTTTAGCTATTGGGTCATTCTTAGTTTTGGGAGCCGGAGCATTTTATAAAAAAGAGGAGACTAACCCCTTCAATTTTAAGTCAGGTACGGGTGGATTTTCTCATATCCTAACGACGGGCCTCTCCATCTATGATGATCTGAAAAGTTCTAAGGGCATGGAGCTCTTTGACTTAGATTCAAAAATCATGGCTGAGATTACTTTACTTCCTTGTCTTGTTTTTGAAGGTGATGAGGCTAGCTGTCTAAACTTAAATCAATCGGTATCCCCTCCTCTTTACGGGGTAGACATCGATAAAATGAAAAACCGGTTTACTTTTGTTGCAGGAGATTGGTCCTCATTGACTAGCCCCATGTCCAAGGATGTATATCCTGCACTTGTAGATCAGAACACCTTGTTGTGGTCACTAAAAAAGAAGGTCGGTGACCGCATTACTTACATAAATGGGGAAGGAAAAGCTTTTGAAGTGGAAATAGTTTCTGTTGTAAAAGGCAGCTTTCTTCAAGGAGGCATTTATATTTCCGATGAACACTGGTTGGCTAATTTCCCCGCAAGAGGTGGTTATAATCGCATGTTTATGACTGTTAAGAAGGAACTAGAAGAATCTATAATACCCCATCTTAATAATCGATTACTCAATTATGGTTTAATGATACAAACTACTGAAGAGAGGTTGAACAAACTGAAGGCTGTGGAAAATACTTATCTTTCAATCTTCCAAGCTATGGGTGGGCTGGGTGTTATTCTTGGTACCCTTGGTTTACTGATCTCAGTTCTCCGAAATTTGTGGGAGAGGAGGAGAGAATATGCGTTGTTAAAAAGTTTAGGATATACTGCTCAAAAATTAAGACTTATCAGTTTAAAAGAAAATATCGCACAAAGTAGCCAAGGCCTAGCTATTGGCTTAATTTCTGGTCTTTTTGCTCTTTTACCAACTATTTGGTCAGATGCAGGTTCATTTTTCCCGTCGAATGTATTTTTGTTTGGAATCTGTCTCTTTTTTCTCTCAACATTGTTCGTTTACTTTGGTGTATTTTTAGGCTTGAGATACCAAAATATTCACTTGCTTAGCCATGAATAATCTAACTCTTCTTGTGATACTTTCAATTTTATCCTGTAAGGGCTTGCCAGCATTAGTAAAGCAACAAGATACTTGGAAGATTGTATATGAACAAGACTTTGAAAAGATAGAAGAGGGAGGTCTACCAGAAGACTTTTTTCTTTTGGAGGGAGATTTTTCTGTTCGAACTATAAACGGTCAAAAACTTCTTGCTATGCTGGGTAACCCTGTTGGTGAACATGGCTTTTTATTTGGGCCAAGGCTTGGGAGTGAAACAATACAATTATCCTTTTCATGCTTGGGTGGGTCAAAAAGTAGAAGACATAATGTCTTTTCCGGAGCAATGGGTGGTATCAGGGGGATAAACTATCGAGTAAACCCAATTTCCAGCAATGTTACGGTATCCTTTATGGGTTCCAAAGTGGTGAGTCCAATCTATTGGTCTTCCAAGAATTGGATAAATATAAAAATCACAGTTATTCCCAAAGTGGCGGATGTTGAGAGCTTAATAATTATTAGAAGTTCATCAAAATCTCAGGACAACTTTTATTCTGAAGAAATAAAAATGTCTTTAAATGGAATGATCAAAGGAGGGAAGTGTGCCTTGTGGGGTTTTTCCTATGCGGAAAAGGAAATGTATTGGGATGACTTGTTAATTCGCGTACAAACGAGTGATTAGAGCGTGCATGGTGCTACAAAAGTATGGTACACAGGGTAGCTATTTGAGGAATGGGTGGTTGAGCCCTCTCAAATAAAGAGGTTTGCCTTGCCATCTATTATGAACTTCGAAAAGTAATATCTTATTATTTTATGCATGCCTTGAGCAAAGCGATTTTTTTCTGTACTGGGGCGGTCGGTCTTTTGGTTTTGTTCCTGCTTGGATCAATATTAGAATTCCATACTTTTTCACTAGAGTACTTCACTGAATCATTAGTAAATTTCAGATTCATGGATTATACCTTAGTTGAAATGTTGTGGTTAGGGAAACCTGAGTCTTTAGTCGACCACCTAACAACATTAAAATATGGCCTTCTGGCTTATTTAGGAGCTTTTTCAATTATTTTGATGGTGATCAGCTTTTTACCAAGTCTTGGTATTCAGTTAAAAGTACTTAGCTTTGTCATTTCTATTCCTGCACTTGCTCTGCTCTTAGGTTTTTGGGTGAGGTTTATTAACGATGACAACCTTGTATCAAGAAGCGAAAAAACGGATCTTTTTATTGTGACAATTCTCGCTTATCCAAGCTCAGTATTTTTGTTATGGTATGGTTTACATGTTAAGCGTAAAAAATTACCTTTAGGAGATGACAGCCAGTATGTGGCATTTCAGGCATCTAGAGTTCACTCAACTAACAACTTAAATTATCCTCTAGATAAATCAGGAGGTAAAGAAGAGCAAACAGGCTCTGAGAAGGGCGAAACACTTCCTTTGGCAGATGATGAGTCGACCGCTGAAAGCGTGTCTAGTGAATTGATAGAAGAAGGTGCTGAAAATATGAAACAAGAAGTGGCTAATTCCCAAGAATTAGTGAATGACCGAGTTGAAAATATTAAGATTGAAGAATCAGGGGACAATGAGAGTGAAATCGAAGAGATTTCTGATAAAATTTCCAACGATGACGCTAGTAAGACCAGTGAGAGTGATGGGGCGAATAGAGCAAATCATGACAATTTCTCAACCAATCATGGTGACGAGGTACATCCTCATCAAGAATCTCAAAACATAAAAGCAGAGGTAAAGTCGAATGATGACTAAACTAACCTGCAATCATTTTAATTTAAGTGATGATTCTTAAAAGAGTAATTTCTTTATTGTGCGGTACTATTTTTGGATTGTTGACTCTCTTAATCTTGGAGGGTGCCTGTTTTCGATTGGTTGAGAATTATGCGTCAAAGCGTCTGAGTTGGTCATGGGGTAATTATTCGCAAGGAAGCTTCCATCCTATTCTCAGTAAATTGCCTTTAGATCATTTCATTGCACCTCCTAAGGCAGGTCAAAGTGAGGGATCAATTTTAGAACAATATACTCAAGAAAACACCTACTCCGCTAAGGTCATGAGCTTTAGCTTACCTCTTAGGGATCGATATTTTGAGTACCTTTGTAATGCAGCTGACCCACTTCGAAAATATCATATTCGAGACCTTCAATCGCTGAGGGGAGTTATAACTCCTGGCCTTAAAAGAGCTGCTATGCTTGAAGATGTGAGAAAAGGGCAGGCAAAGAGGAAGGGAGATTTATTGGAGTACGCGGAAGGATTTTTCATGGTTGTTACTCATGCCGAAAACAATAGCGATTATGAAAAGCAGTTTGCCAAACTTGAAAATTCTTTCGCCTTTCTTTTAGAGAATGGATTCGCCTGTGTTCTTGTCTCAAGTAACAATTTAGAGGACCTGATGGGAAAAATCTCATTCTTAAAAGCAAGCTATCCTTTATTAGCAGAGAATTTGATTGTTTACGGTAAAGGCGAGCAAGCGTCTTTAGTTATGGAGGCATGCTTTGCCCGTCCTTCATTTTATCGTGCTATCCTTGTTGAAAACCCAACCCGTGCCGTTCCCTTTCCGGCAGAGAGTGAGCGAACTTGGTTTTTAGCTATTCAGAATGCACCCCTGTTTGAAAAAGTTTCGACAACGAAGGCCTGCTTGAAATGGGCCAGAAAAGCTAGGCAATCTGAGTTTTTATATCCATCCAGGCTTGGTGGACTTTTGAGAATTAGTAAAGAAGCTGAATCATTACCGATCCCTTCATTCGCAATTGCATATGCATTAAAATGCAAGAGCTATTTCCAGGTTGCGAGCATGCTTTATCCTAGTGGTAAAAATTCCGCTTTGGACGCCAGCCAGGAGGTTTTAGGCAATGTTAAAACAAAAACTTTAGATTACCCTAATTTTATTTTTGAGAATGAAGCAGTAAAGATTGAAAAATCTTTTTCAAAAGATTTTCAAACAACTAATTTTGAATGTGAAATGGTTACTGAATACAGAAAGATTCACAATGGTGACCCCAAAGTAAGCAAATTATCGAATCGAGAATTAGTTCTTATAATTGGAGACACCTTTGCGTCTATGGGTGGGGGAGTGTTAGAAGAAATTGCCCAAAAAGATCCTGTTTTTATGAGATATTACTTATCTCTCCGGGAACTAAATTTATAACTATATCTACATGAAGATGTTCATTCTGTTGGCTCAAAAATACAATGAGTATTACCATAGAATAATTGTATTTTATGTTCCAATTATGGCGTGATTAGGCTACCAATATAGATATGAACCAAATATTAAAAGTTTTATTCGTCTTTTGGATTACTGCAGTTTGTTGTGGAAAAGAAAAAAAAGTTGTTTTTGTTGCCGGAGCAAAAAGTCACGGCTTTTTTGCCCATGAACATGCTGCGGGTTGTAAACTGCTCGCAAAGCATCTTGAAGAAGCAAACCTTGGGATAAAAACAGTTGTCGTTACAGATTCAGGTTATCCTAAAGACCCCTCTATTTTTAACGATGCATCCGCTGTTGTTGTGGCTTGTGATGGTGGAGTAAGGCACCTTCTAAACAAGCACCTCAATGAGTTTGACCAGATCATGAGAAAAGGCGTGGGTCTTGCCTGTATTCATTACGGGGTAGAAACGACAAAAGGGCCTGCTGGTGATCACTTTTTAAAATGGATTGGAGGATATTTTGAACCTTACTGGTCGGTCAATCCAGTTTGGAATGCCGAATTCTCATTGCTCCCAAGGCACCCTATCACCCAGGGTGTCGAGCCTTTTACCATGCTGGATGAATGGTATTACCATATGCGATTCAGGGAGTCGACTTCAGCATTAGGTAGAATTACCCCAATTTTATCGGCACATCCTCCCGTGCAAACAATGAAGCGTCTAAAGCCTGGCATAGAGAGACACCCTCACCATGGGAACCCTGATGTAGCTGCTGCTGTTTTGAAAAGAAAAGAAACTCAGCATGTTGCTTGGGCTTATCAACGCGGCAAAGATTATAATTATGGACGGGGCTTTGGCTTTACAGGTGCACACTTCCATGAGAATTGGTCATCATTAGATGCTCGGAGGTTGGTGCTCAACGCAATAGCTTGGATTGCCAAGGTTGAAGTTCCCCAAGAGGGTGTTCCTACTCCTCGAGTTACCTTGAAAGAGCTTTTAGAAAACCAGGACTTCCCCAAACCCGAAAATTGGAAAAACCAAGCAAAAGTTGAAGCGAAAATCGCATCCTTTCGTAATTAAACATTTCATATCCATTGAAATTTGATCTGTCTTCTACAATCCCAAAAATTTTAAAGCGAGTATGAATAGAAAACTCCTTTGCGTAGATGACGAAGAATCCATTTTACGTGGATTTCAGCTGAATCTTCGAAAGAACTTTGATATCCACCTTGCTTCCGATGGGCAAGAAGGCTTGGAGTTATTCCAAAAGGAGGGTGGTTTTGCAGTAGTTTTATCTGACATGAGGATGCCCAGGATGAATGGAGCAGAAATGTTGGCAGCCATAAAAAAAATTGATCCTGAAGTTGTTACAGTACTTTTAACAGGGCACACGGATTTTGAGTCTGCAATGGCCGCAGTAAATGAAGGAAATGTCTTTAGAATGCTTTCTAAACCTTGCCCGCCAGAAACCCTTAATAAGGTGCTTTCGGATGCAGTTGCCCAATATGATCTAATCTGCAGTAAAAGGATTTTATTAGATCAAACCTTGCGGGGTGCGGTAGATGCCCTAGCTCAGTCCTTATCCACTATTCAACCTCTTTTTTTTGGTCGAGCACAACGAGTCCGTAGACTATCTAATTCGTTGGCCGAGACCCTTGGGATGCCCGATTCTTGGAGAGTTGATGTGGCCGCAGTTTTTTCTCAGTTAGCCTACCTTTCCTTGCCTTCACAGGTGAGTGAGGCCGTATACCATCGAGAAAAACTTTCTCCGGGAATCAAAGTAATGCTCAGAGATTTGCCTGAAGAAACCTTAAAGGTGGTTGATTTAATTCCAGGATTGGAAGAGGTGCGGGAGATTTTACAACGCTTGGATATTCAGCCAAAATTTGAGACAGACGACTCTTCTGGAATAAGATTGGGTGCTTCCATTCTAAGATTGTGCCTTGATTACGATTACTATCAAGAACAAGGACATAATGATACTCTTATAATTAAAACTTTTGAATCTAGATTAGAAGTCTACGACTCAAAAGTAGTTGAAGCCTTAAGAGGTTTACTTAATAAAAATGCGGATCAGTTTAGCCTCATTGAATTAAATTATAAAAAATTTGCTGAAGGTATGATATTGGCCGAGGATCTACTGTTGCAGGAAAATATGCTTATCGCCTCTTCGGGAGCGAATATTGATCGCCACCTCCTCAAAGTGATCAGTAATTATTCCTCCTGTTACTCTGAAAGCCCATTTCCTGATAAAATTAAAGTAATGGTTCCTGTTGCTTAAATTAACCAACCCATTTGCTATTGCTGAAAGTTCATGAGAGTCAAATCTTACATTAGCTTACTTTCAGCCGGGAGCTTGGGGGGTGCTGTGTTGGTTGGAGCTTTTGGTTGGTGGATGCTGGTCAGCAACGCAGAATCGAATCGAGAGCTCAAAGAAGAGAGTAAAAATTCTGGTGCTAGATCAGCTGAATATAGTGATATCATGGATTTCTTAAGTTCATCGCGAGGGGTTTTTAAGTCTATGGAAATATATCCAGAGAACTATTCTGGCGTATATGGCGTAGCACGAGACAGAATAGTCGCAGCCAAAGATGCCATCCGCTTAATCATGGAGCGTCATCAAAAAAATTATCCGCTCAAATCAATCCAACCAATAGAAAAGAAGTTGGAAAATTTAGAATCAACAATTTTTTCTTTGGAGAACATGAGTACTCAGCTTGAAAAGCAATCGTTAAAGGCTAGGAATCAAGCTATCTCGTCATACAATAGTGCGAGAGAAGAATTGGCATCTGACCTTGACCTGCTTCAAGCAAAAGCAGATGCAAACTTGAGAGAATCACAAGCTGCTATAGCACGAAAATGGATTCTCATAGAAGAGGAGAGGGGTACAAGATACATACTTTTTTTCATAGCAAGTGCATTATACTTCTTCCTTGTAGCGGCCCTTTCCGTTGTAACTTACAAAAGTTTCGCAAGTCCGATTCGGAAACTGGAATATGCAGCCAAAAACTCAATCCAACATAATCAACCCTTTAATTTAAAAGAATCAGGCCCATACGAAATTCGTTCAGTGACTAGACAATTACAAGGCTTAATTATTGGGCTAGAAGAAACTGTAATGAGGCGAACATCGGCATTACAAAAAAGTAATGAAAAGCTAAAGAATGAGATGATTCAAAGACAGGAATTGGAAACACAACTTGTTCATGCTCAGAAAATGGAAGCTGTTGGGCAATTGGCGTCAGGCATCGCTCATGAAATCAATTCACCCTCTCAATTTGCCAATGATAACATACTTTTTCTCAAAGATGCTGTGAGTGGTTTTATCAAGAAACTGAACCAATCTGCGGATGCTCCTGATGATGAAGAAGTCATTTTCTTCAAGGAAAATGCCCCGGAAGCGGTGGAGCAAGCATCCGAGGGTATTTCTAGGATCACCACGATTGTAAAATCAATGAAAAACTTTGCTTATCGGGATGCACAGTCCGAAAAAAGGCCTAATGATTTGAATCAGGCAATACGTTCGACGGTAGTCGTGGCGACCAATGAATGGAAATACCATGCAGAACTAGACCTGAGGCTTCATGAAAATATGCCTATGGTTCCTTGTAATATCGGAGAGATTAATCAGGTTGTTCTCAATTTAATAGTCAATGGGGCTCATGCAATCCGAGATAGATTACAGGATGGGCAAAAAGGCACAATAGTTGTGACCACTCAACATTATCCAGATGCTGAATGCGTTGTGATTGCTATTGCAGATAATGGAGGTGGTATACCTCTTAAAGTGCAGACGAGAATTTTCGAACCCTTCTTTACTACTAAAGAAGTGGGAGTTGGGACGGGCCAAGGACTTGCAATCGCTCATAATGTAATTGTTAAGTCCCATAACGGCCAAATATGGTTTGATAGCAAAGAGGGCGTTGGGACGACTTTTTATATTAAATTACCTATGATTCAGCAAAACTCTGATAGTTGAAGGTTATTAAAACAAAAATGTATCTTCTTCTTAAATGTATTTTGCTCTTTTTTTTAGTAAAATTATCCCTATTTGGTTCTCTTTGCTTAGGTAGAGTTGAAGGAATCAGCCACCTTCCTCCCAAAGAGCCAAGAAACATGATTTCTGATCTAGAAATGAAGGAGTTGGATCGAAAAAAAGCTAATTTTGTTAGAATTGATTCAGGTTCTTTTACTATGGGCAGTCCAACTCATGAGTACCGAAGAAACCAAGATGAGGAAAGTCATCAAGTTGTCATTTCAAAGCCCTTTTGGATGAGTAAATTTGAATTAACCAATCGTGAATGGAATCAAGAATTTGATGAGGATTTTAAAAAAGGAGACCCAATCTTTTCTTTGTCCGATAATCAATTGGATGAAGTGAGTGGTACCATTGGTAGGGTTGGAGGAGTCTATGCTGTTCTACAATATTGGGAAAAAGAGGCTGAGAAAATCGAATTTCATCAGGTATTTAAACAAAATGGGAATTGGGAATTAGCTAAAAGTGGCAGGACTTATCCTTTCAAAAACCCAAAACTTGCAGCTTTTGATGACTTAATCGAGAAGCTGGATCAAATCCACTGCAAACGTGCAGGTAGATTGGATGAATCTATGCCAGTCACAAGAGTTTCCTATTCTCAGGCAGTTTCCTACTGCTGGGCGTTAACAACTAAGTGGAGGAAGGAAAAGATAATACCTCAACCACTAGTGGTTCGTTTGCCCACGGAAGCTGAGTGGGAGTATGCTTGTCGAGCTGGCAATTCCGGCTTTTGCGGACTGGGAGAGGGCAACTGGTTAACTGGTGAAAATGCCAACATCGATGGGTCAAAGAAAAATTACATTTTAGATGAAAGACCTGGTAGGAATCTATTTGTCCCTCTCAATCGGGGGTCTGTTTCTGCCATTAATCAAGAATCTCCTAAATATCCTGCCAATGCTTGGGGAATTTACGATATGCATGGCAATGTTATGGAATGGTGTTATGATTATTACGGTCCTTATCCAAAGTACGACAAGGCAGTTAATCCTATTGGACCAGTAATGGGCACGGCAAGAGTTGTGCGAGGTGGTAGTTTTTACAGAACAGCTCAGGAGTCTAGGTCTGCAAGTAGAGCAGCCTATGAAGACTCCTACAGAGGGTCAGAAATTGGAATTAGGTTGGTTATTGGTTACCCATTACGCTAATTTTGATTATATATCCTTCAGCCAATTACCTAGAATAGGCCTAATGATCGATGTCGGTAGGGCATAGTTAGTTACTCTATCGACCCGTGCGATATTGATCCCCACACAGTATCCATATGGGGTGAATAAACCACCCCCCATGCTCGTGTTATTCATTGGAGCGTCATGTTGTAGTACGAGGGGAAAATTATCTTTCCTTTTGGATGTCGGCCCACTTATCAAAAGATTCCGATTAAAAAGGTCAAAAGTTACTGATCGATGACCAAGAGTGACTCTTACATCGAGTCTCTTGTCTTTTCTCTTTACTTGTAGACGAAGTAAATCACCTGGGTCTTTTTTCCCTAAATAATCATATATCTGTTTGCTGCTTTTAATGTGTAACCCGTCAATGGAAACTATTTGATCGTTAATGCGAAGACCTGCACGGTCTGCTGCAGAGTGGGGAAAAACTTCTTCTAAAGACACCCCCTTTGATGAATTATCTTCGCCATTAAACTCAACCCCCATAACGCCTCCTTCCTTTAAAATTTCCCTAAGATTACCAGTTACTGTACTCAAATATACTTTACTTAAAGATGGACTGGAGCAGGTCACCCATGTCCCTTCACTCAATTTAGAACGTTTTTTCTCCCAGTTGACTGAGGGCCAAACTTTGGAAGATTCAGTAATTTGCAAAAGAGCGAGATCTGTTTTGGGATCTCTTTTCCGAATTCTGATCGGCACAATTTCTCCAGAGCTTGTTTTTGCAAATTTTGCACCCACGCATGCACTTGCTTTGCTTAGAAAGAGACCGCGAGCATCGATTAAGGTACCAAGAGAGATTTGTTTACCATTTCTAAAAAGTGCAAGGGTAGTGTTACGAATCTCTTTTTTTCCATCACCCAGAAATTCTAATACCTTAAAACCGTTGACCGCCTCTTTTTCGTGCTGGGTTGTCCCAAATAAATGAAGAGTGAGGAAAAATTTTGCACACAAAAGAAAGAAGAGAAATGATAATGTTTTCATTACTGACTTCGTTTCCCTAAGGAGACTTTAATTTTTTTTTCTTTCCCTTCCCTTAGGATCTCAAGAGAAATTGTATCATCTGGTTGTTTGCTTGAGACTAAAATCGTGAGTTTTTCTCTGGTATCTAAAGGAATTGAGTCCAATCGAAGAAGTTCATCCATTGGTGTAATTCCCGCCATTTCTGCCGCTGATTGAGGAACTACACTTAAAACACGGAGTCCATTTTCAGACTTTTCGCAGGCTACTCCTAAAAAGCCACCTCCTTGCAGCTTGTTAAAAGTTAAGATTTCTTCAGAAAGAAAATATTCCCAATTTGATATATAAGACTCGATTGTTATGTGAAAATTATCATCAGGACTTCGGGAGATTCTGCTGTGAATTCCAACAATCTTGCCTTCTAGATTAAAAAGTGGACCACCGGAATCACCTCCAAGTAGTCGGCAGTTGGTTCTTATTGTTTCATCTTTTGTTGAAAGAATCTTTCCGGTTCTCAAAACCATTCCTCTTTTAGGATCGTATCCATTTGGGTGACCAAGAGCGATGCACCACTCATTGGCTAGAGCTTTACTAGAATCTGCCATTTCAGCAAATGGCCATTTAAGGTTTCCCTCTAATTGGATCATCCCTGCGTCCGAAATTTCGGAACCGCCCTTGCTTATTGCATTAACTCTTTGACCGTCAGAAAGAATGACCGTCATTTCTTTTCCTCTTTCACCAATTACATGAGCTGCAGTGAGAACTAAACCATCTTCAGTGACAATGACCCCGCTTCCTGCACCGTCTACGCTTTCAATTGCGACGACCGATTGCTTGAGCATTGGTAACAAACTTTGGATCTTTTTTTGTACCCCTAATAAATCCTCGAGGTATTCTTCCTGATCTTGGTTAGGTTGTGAATGGATCGATATTAAACCGGCTGCAAAAATTACAAATAAATTACAAACTAAGTTATTCATTAAGAATTGATCGGATTGCCTTGAAGATATTCAATTGTCTAAGTACTTGGTCGCAAATCTATTAAACCTAAGTGCCGTTTGCTGAAAGTCAGACCATTGGCTTAGGTAGGCCCTTGGTAGTTGTTTTCCAGCGGAGGACTTTTCTATAGCTTTAAAAGCCAAAGAATCAAGATGCCTTGTATCTAATTCTAGGGGTAACCAAATTAAGTCAGGCATGAATTGTTTATCATCACCCTTTGAAGTAATATTGGCTACTTTTAATATTGAAGAAGGGGCCATGAATTGGGGATCCCAGAGAATGCCTTCTCTTTCTTTAAATTGATTAAGGATAGGCATGAATGCTTGTTTTAATTTAAGCGGTATTAAAATTTTTAAGGTCGGTAAAATTCGCCATTTATCTCCTCTCACTCCTGTCCACCCACAAGAAGCAAATTCAAACTGCCCACGTGATGGTGCGGATAGATATCTTAGGAACAAAAGTGTGCTAGGACTTTGGGCTGTTCTCTTGCTTACCAACCCCACTATAGCTTTCTTGTAAATTGAATCTTCAGTAATTTCGGCAGGGTGATGTGCCAAGTCGAGTTTTTCTGCCCATGTTTCTTCATGAAATATTTTATTTTTTGCGAACTCACTGGGTAAGATATGAAAGTCAACAGACTTATCTAATGAGTTTAGCTCGTATTTAGCAGAGAAATCTTCGAGATATCCGATTTCTACCGGAATGCCGGTTTCTTTTTCAAAAGCAACCTTGCATAATTCAAGGGGTTCTCTGCAATCAGCCCATGCATGACCATACAATTTGATCGAATTTTCTTTCGGTGTAATTTTTTCCCATACTGCAAGCATGCAAACCAAAACAAAAATTGATAGCAAAGAAAGGGTGACACCAGTATATTTCGGGGGCTTGAAAATCGGTGAATTTTTTTCAAAGTCAAAAATATTACTCCTCATTCCGAATGATTTTAAGGACGGAATGAAAGGCGACAAAGAAAATCAATTTAGTTTTGTGAAGAAATTTTGAACGACTTTGCCTATTTCTTGATGATGAAGAATATTTTTTGCTTTGGATACTTGTACCCACTTACGTTTTCGAAAACTCGACTCAGGCCAATAATCTAATGTCTTACTGACCTCCATCGGAAAGAAATAAATACAGGTACGGCCCATGGAACAAAAAATAGGTTTGGGTTGAAGACTGCCATCAATTCCAGCCTCCTCGTAAGCCTCTAACAAGGCAGTTCTTTGAGGTCCTATGTTTTTAATAAGGTTACCCTTGGGCAGGCTCCAATTCTTGCGTCTAGTAGAAATGATCAGAACCTCAACTTTTCCAGATTCCAGCACCCTGTAGGGAATAACTCCCCACTTTGAGTTTGGTTTTACTTTCCTGAAATCCACTACCATTTCAATGCTACCCACATTCATGTTACAGGGAAATATTTTGTAAAGTTCGAAAACTAAATTGGGCAGTTCGATCCATCCAGCTTGCCCCAAAACATTCCATCGCCTAATGGATAAGGTATTCATGTCCTTAGTAAGTGTCAAAGACCTGAAAAAATCTTTTCTTTCACCCAATGAAAAAAAAGAGCTCATCGTACATGTTCAATCTTTTGAGCTGCTGGAAAATCAACAAGTGGCATTAAAGGGAGCAAGTGGTAGTGGCAAAACCACATTTTTACATTTATTGGCTGGTGTGCTCAGTCCGGATGAAGGAGAAATTGTGTTCGATGGAAACTCATTGCCATCACTAAATGAGTCTCAACGGGATCAACTACGTGGCGGAAAAATTGGATATGTATTCCAATCCTTTAATTTGCTCCATGGCTTTAGCTGTTTGGAAAATGTGATCATGGCGATGAACATAAATGGGGTTGTTGATAAGGGTAGGGCCTTGGATTTGCTTGAAGCTGTCGGTTTGTCGGAACGCCACCATCACCTACCTGGTCAGCTCTCAATCGGCCAGCAACAGCGCGTGGCAATTGCACGGGCACTGGTCAACCAGCCCAAGGTGGTCTTGGCGGATGAGCCCACTGGTAATTTAGACCCTGCCAATACGGATTACGCCCTGACCCTTTTGCGATCCTTGTGCCAGCAATGGGGCAGCTCCCTCATCCTTGTCAGTCATGATCCTGGAGTCATA
>Ga0181589_10001193_pt1 | contig 19940 bp, 20 predicted proteins | sample 071ome_25_FD_132444 | JGI IMG/M metagenome (GOLD analysis project Ga0181589, IMG submission 132444) | Coastal salt marsh microbial communities from the Groves Creek Marsh, Skidaway Island, Georgia - 071410BT metaG (megahit assembly) | ecosystem: Environmental > Aquatic > Marine > Intertidal...
CCGCCCCCAAAGCAGAAAATCCCCACCCCCGCGATCAGGCTCCACACGAACACGTCCTTCGAGTAGCCGTACGGGTGGTCCGCAGTTGCAGACCGTCGCGTCGCGAGGACCCCGAGCCGGAGCAGGTACTGGTTCAGGACGTCCACGCAGGAGTGGACAAACTCGGCGAGCATGGCCGACGACCCCGTGGCCAAGAAGGCCACGGCCTTGGCGCAGGCGATGGCGACGTTCGCCCAAATAGCGACCATCACCGTGCGGTACTGCGCCGAGTCATCCCCCCTCGGCACATTCGGATGGACCACCCCGAACTCGGACGCCCCCCGCCCGAGCGTGCCGAGTGACGCGGTGGCAGCGCGGGGCGCGGCCCGCGAGGCGGGCCCCGGTGGCCCCTGGGGGCTCCCCGCCACGGGGAGCCGCGGCAGCGGGATGCCTCCCCATGGACGCGTACTTAGACCGCTTGCTGCCGTGGCAGCCCCATTCTTCTGCCCCGGATCCTGGTCCCCAGGCTCGCCAGTCCCAGCGGACGAGTGAAGCTGCCTCTGGCCGGCCCCCCACAGGCTGCCGTGGCGGGGGGTGGGGTGGAACGCGAAGCCCCGGCGCTGCTGGCTCCGCCCGTCACTACGCTCCCGGCCGGACTGCGCCAGTGCCTCGACAGTAGAGCGGCAAGACGTGCTGGGCTCAGAGTGCTGCACACGAGGCCCTGGCTGGAAGGACCACGTGAATGCCCGGCACAGGTGGGTGCTGCTCTGGTTCCGGGGGGGCCGTGACGCGGGAGACTGCCATGCGGAGCCCGCGAAGCTCCTGAGCCCGCCGATGCTAAAGCCGCGCGCGGCAATCTGCGGCGGAGGATGAGAGTCCCCGCGTCGACAGAGATATCACTGCAACGGCCAGGCAGACCCCCATCGATGGCCCCTTCCGGGAAACTGGGCGGCTTCCCGTATGCACGGCGCACCAGGCACACGGCGGGTGCCCCCGGGGGAGGAAAAGATCGCACGCGATGAAATGTACGCCATACCATGGTTTCTTCCGCTATGATGGGGAGGAATACCCCGACCCGTCGCATGAACACAGTGTGAACACCCGGTCGGCGTTCCCCCAAGTTCTCGCACGCGAGGGAGCCGCTGCTGTCTGGCAAGCGTGTCGAGTTGGATTTATGTCGATGGTATACCTCTGCCGCCCAGAGTGTAGCATGTCAAGCTCCCATACGATGATGTTTTCCGACGGGCTTCCTGACCCCACCCGTGCGCCTCACGGCCGGCACTGTGGGCCGTCCGCCGGGCGCGGCTCTCCCTCCCATTCATTCTCTCCGGAGCGGTTGTGCCCCGCAACTGTACGAACCGTCGTCTACGCCCCATAACACGCGCGGCGAGTCCGCATCGCAGGCATGGGGCCCCGCAAACTTCTCCCTCTTCTCGCCCTGTGCATCTTGTGCACCGCGCTTTCGTGCCACGCGTTCTACCCTGGATTCGCAACAGATCTGCCCGAGAACTGGGATGCGGTACGATCACAGACGTCGCCCTGCTCGGTCCAGGATGGCCACTTTCGCACTCACAGCTCGTCGTCCACGGCTCCGCGGCCCCGTCACAGGCCAGGGGCTGGCTCCCATCCCACCCCCGTCTGCATCGTCGGTGCGGCATCATTCCAGCGCTTTCCCCTCGTGCATCTCTCTCAGCCACAGGCATCTTTCACCGCCTGGCGCGCAGTGTGATGACATGCCCTGCCCCCAGCTGTTCATCGCGCTGAGGGACAACATGAAGACCGCACTCGGCCCCGAGCTGGAGCACCTAGTGCCCGCTGCGAGCTCTTCCTTCCTCCAGGAGCTGGTAGCCGTCCGCAGGCGCATGCACATTTATCCAGGTCTCTCGAACTTGGAGGAGCACGCGTCCCTCGAGGTCCGGGGGGCTCTCGACTTCATGGGCGTCGCTTACGACTACCCTGTTGCTGGGGCCACAGGGGTTGTGGCGACGATCGGGTCAGGGGCGCCGGTGGTCGCTCTCCGAGCCGACATGGACGCATTGCCGATCACGGAAGACACAGGGCTTCCCTACGCGTCCCTGGAAGACGGGAAAATGCACGCTTGCGGCCACGACGCCCATGTCGCTATGCTCCTTGGGGCTGCTGGCCTCCTGAAGAAGCTGAGCGAGAACGGAGAGCTTCAGGGGACTGTCAAGCTCATCTTTCAGCCGGCGGAGGAGGGCTTCGGGGGTGGCATGCGCGTGGTGGAGGAAGGGTGGCTGGACGGTGTGAGTGCCGTGTTCGGGATGCATGTGTGGCCTGACCTCAGATCAGGCGTCGTCGCAACACGAAAGGGAACCATCATGGGCGCATCGGACAAGTTCAAGATGACGTACAAGGGGAAGGGTGGGCACGGCGCGATGCCGCACAAGACGCAGGACCCTGTCCTGGCCGGTTCAGCATTCGTCCAGGGTGTGCAGCCCCTTGTGTCACGGTACACCAGTCCAACATCCGCAGCTGTTATCTCAGTGACGCGCTTCAACACTGGGGACGGGGCGCAGAATGTCATCCCGGCGAGTGTGAACATTCAGGGGACAGTGAGAGCGCTGACGACCAAACAAGGCCAAGACCTGCGCAGGAGGGTGACTGAGGTGGCGGAGGCTATTGCATCACTCCACGGGCTAGAGGTCGAGATGGAGTGGGCCAAGCTACCCTACGGGGCCACTGTCAACGACGCTGGTCTTGCTGAGATGCTCATGACCGAAGCTTGCGCGAACGAGCAGGTCTGCGAGTGGCTTGACGAGCCCACAATGGCAGCGGAGGATTTCAGTTTCATGGCCTCTAAGGTGCCGGGCCTTTTCGCATTCCTTGGCATCCGCGACGAGGCCATTGGAACCGTCCATGGACTCCACACTCCCTGGTTTAGGATTGACGAGCGCGTGCTGACAACCGGAGTTGGTCTTCACGTGCGCACCGCATTGGCGCTTCTGAGGCGCTTCCAGGTGCCTCACGAGCTGTAGAAGTGTTAGCTGCTAGTGCGTCCCATGAGGCTCATCTGCGAACAGACGATCGCTTGAGTGAACGCTACCTCTTCCAACGCTGCGAAACGCTTGGCACGTCATCTTGTGTACCCCAGTCCGGCGATGACTGCTGCGTAGGCTGCACGAAGGCCAGGATGGACCGCTGCGCTCCATCCTCGAAGACCTTCGCCCGCTGGCGCTCCTTGGCACGGGCTGCTGCCTGCTCCTTCGTCACCTTTGCGTGGCAGACGCTACAGAGAGTACGCATATTCTCGACGCTGCACTCGCCACCGCCGAGGTGCACTGGAATCACGTGGTCAGCCTGCCATGCCCATCCCTCCTGCGCTGTGACAAGCAGCCTCTCCCTGGTCTTTTTGGATGCACCCTTGCCGAAGAAGCTTGGAGCCATTCTCCTCAGCGTCTCCTCCCTCCGTTCCTTCCATCCCTGCGGCCCCTTCCGGATGACCTGAAGTGCCATGCACAGCTCGCGACAGTCGAGTTTGCAGGCGGTACAAACACCCCTCTCGATCTTGGCAAGCTGCCGACGCAGCCCGCCTGTCGTGCACGCAGCGACATATCGCTCATAGCAGCCCGGGGCGCAAAAGAGCGATGCAAACTTGATTGGCTTCGCACCCTCCTGGTAGACCCCGCACGGTGTCCAGCACATAACGCACAGCCTTGTCCCCAAGACATCGGAAGGAGTGACGGCCTCAGTACCACCAATTCGATGTCCGAGAGACTGGCCATCATCGAGAGCGACCCCCTGCATGCAGCCAGTGACTCCGCCGCGGGATGTCTCCACCTGGACAATGAAGACAACGGCGCCCTCCGGGACATTATGATGACGCGCTGCTGCTGTCATTCCCGTGCGCTCACGACTCCCGCCAGGGATCAGGTATGCCCCCTCTGCCGCACTGTCGAGGCTGAGCAACGAGGAGCCGACGTCAGGGCTAAGAACATGCCCGATAAGACGATGACGCTGCATGCTCGACAGCTCGAACCATTCCCGCGCAAAGCGCCCCGCTGCCTCGGCAATGGCGAGCGCGACAGTTAACTCCATGCCCTTCACGGCCGACTCGGCGCCAACCCCATACTGTAGACCTAGGTCCTTCGCTGCGTCGCTCTGCGCCCTCAATACTTCGAACACCTCCCGCGGGCCCTCCCGCAGAAGCATGCTCGCACCACATATTGGCACGGAAATGCCGAGTGGCCGGGAACCGTCCTCCTCGCCGTGGATATGTATGCGCCCGGAGAAAGGCGACACCTCAAAGAAAACGGACGCCTGCTCTTGACCCGACACCTGGCCTGTGACGGATCGCCTTACCTGCTTCTGCTTGCGCCCAGAGCAGGTCAACGTTTCGCCCCTCCGCTTGAGGAAGGATGCGAGGTCGTTCGTGTCGGGGCTCAGCGCGATATCACCGTGATCGGTGTCACGCCCTGCAACCTGGTCGCTGGCACCGTGCCTGGGAGATGCTGCAGCCTCTCTCTCTTCTGTCGCCGTCACTGCCGCACCCGTCCCGCAGACGGCTCGCCCACCCCCCGACACGACAACAACTTCGTCCTCGACAGTCTCGACGGCTGTACCACTCGAGGGATCCTCTTCGTCGTCAGTCATGACAATAACACGTTCCTGCGTCCCCTGATGCTCTTCTGCGCCACCAAGGGTCCCTCTGGTTGCCCCACCACGTCCTTGGCCTGTGTGCTCGAACGCATGCACAAGGTCCTCCCGAACTGTCTCAACACCATCGTGGACTTGCCGAAGGTTGCACAGCGACCGCATAAGCTTGTTCCAGTTCCCCTCGTCAACTGTGCGCTCTGCCACCAAGAAGCACACCTGAACCCCCTGGCTCTGCCCGCCACGCCTGTGGGCCCTCGCCTCAGCCTGCTGGACGAGGCCCGCCTCACTTGGCAGCTCGGCAAAGACAACAATTGACGCCTGGCTCAGGTTGAGACCAACACCACCCGCAGTCACCGAGACGAGTGCAAAGCGATGGTCGATGGTGTGGTTGAAGAGCTGGCAAGCGTCAAAGCGGTCCTTGCTGTCCGTCGAGCCGTCGATCCTCACCGCCTTCACTCTGATTCCACACGTTTCCTCGACTGCCTTCCCGATGACGTTCAGGTGCTCGTGCCATCCATCCATCACATGCTTGTGGTGGGCGAAGATCACTGTCTTGGGAATGTTACCGACAAGATCGTCGCTCATCCCACCCGCCTCCTCGTCGCTTCTTGCAACGAGCCCCTCGGGATCGAGACCAAGCTTCCCTCGAAGCCAATCGACGGAACTTCGCACTTTGGCAAGGCCCACTCGCTGGAGTCGTGTCAGCGACTCGGTACCGGCCTCACCTTCCACCTGGACTCCCTCCGCTCCATCCGCCACGGCAAGAAGGTCATCGGCGCCAGTTAACCCCGCGCCCCGCCTGTCGAGATGGGGAAGTATATCCGAGGGCCAGTCGTTACGTGGCGGGTAAGGCAGGCGGACAACTCTCCGGGTCAAGGCTGGGAGCTGCAGTCAGGCAACATTCCGGCAGACGTTAAGCAATCACACCATGTGCTCCGGGGTCCGGTTGTCACCTTCGACTTGAATTGGGATATCTCACCTGGGAGATAACCTCCTCCTTCAGACGTCGGATCATGACTTCCCGACACAGAAGCCCGTGGAGCTCTGCCAGGTGCCTCCCCCCTGTGAACCGGACCACCGTGCAGAGCTCGTTTCTGACTGGCCTGCCACTGAAGTCCCGCCGAATCACCCACTCTTTTGACGACACAAAGCAGTACCGCAGCCCGAAGGCCTCCTTCGGTCCAAGCAGGTTCGGTTTCAGAGCGTCGATTTGCGCCCACATGTCGAAGGGTTTGCTTAGACTGGGGGTCCCCGTCAGAAGCATTGCTCGCGTTGCCGACCGGATGACCCGCAGGGCAGCCACAGTCCGCGGGTTGCCGGAGAGGCCCCGAGGAAGCCGGAGGCAGTGCGATTCGTCCACAACGACGACTTTCCATCCCATCGCAGCCATGCAGTGGGGGGCCTGGCATCCCGAGAGCACTGACTGTCCCATGGGCCGAGCACCCCCACTAACCGGATACCTCCGCCAGTCCTTGCACGCGTCGCAGGTGAGCCTCTGGAGCATCTCGTACGAAACGACGGTCACGCGATGCGCCCCGCCCTTCCGCTCAGCCTGGAGCCAAGGCGCGTTCTCCGACTTCTCGATGACCAGGATGTCCCGGGGGCGGATGCGTGGCAACCAGATCTCGATCTGCTCCGCCCATACCATGCGCATCGCCGCAGGGGCGATGATCAAAAGCGGCCACTCCTCGATGTAGCACGATGCCAATGCCAGGGCCTGCACAGACTTGCCGGCACCCATCTCGTCCGCCAGAAGGATACGCCCCCTGCGCTCCAACCCAAACTGCACACATCACGAGATCTCGACTTCTTCGCCTAGTTCCCCGCACTTCCAATCTATCGGCCGTCAGTTCGGTCGCGCGTTACCGCTCACCTTCAGCGCCTCCCTCTGAAACGGCAGGAGTCGATCATACAGCTCCACCGGCACTTTTGCCTCCCTCGCCAACTCCACACAGGCCCCGTGCTCCCTTGCCCCCTCCGACTGCGACCCCTGCTCCTTCAGAAAACTGCGGCGCACGGTCGCAGGGATGCATGGCTCCTCCGAGTCGAGGTGGCCCGCCTTCCTCAGAGTCTCCTCGACGGTCTTGTACGTAGCCATCGGCACCATCTCGCTCTCAGGTTCGGCGCTCAGCTCCGCAACGGGCTTCGAGGCCACCTGCGAATGGGGGCTCTCGCCCGCTGCCCGGCCTCCGTTGACAAGCTTGAGCACTGTAAGCAGTAGCCGAAGCCCTCCGCACAGCCTCGTCCAGAGGGCGGACGCCGGGATGACAACGACGCGGAAGAACTCCCCGTCGACCGCCTCAAGGCGCACCAGGGTCTTGCGCTTCGGCTCTGGCGCCGTGTACCTGTAGCGACAACTGCGGACCGAGCACGCCCAGGTCCGGTCCGTCGATCCGTCGGACCGCACATTCGTTTGCAACCGTAGCGCGCCCCCGCATGCACCCTCTTGCGACGCCAGGCCGGGGCATGAGGTCCCCCCTGGGGGTGTCATGGTCCGGTAGTAGAGGTCCACAAACTCGGGCTCGGTCATCCTCCGCGGGTCCCCTGCGCGGCGCCCGGGGACCGCGCCGCGATTGGCACGAGAGTGGGCCGTCTGTAGGCCTCCGGGCCGTTCGACAGCGCCGGAGGCATCCACGGACTCCTCAACGATCCCAGCAGGGCGAGGCGTGGCGAGGTCCGGCCCGCGTGGCTCTGCGGGCGGCCCTGACCCAGTCGAGGGGCCCACCGCTGCGTCGCAAGCTTCCGCGGGCCGCGTAGGGGGCGCCCGGCGCATGTGCTCGACCCCTCGCTCGGCAGCTCCGGGGGCGCTCCATTCCGGGACACAGCGCGGACGAAGCTGTGACATCGCCCCCTGCGGTCAGTGCGGAGTTCCTCGGGTCGACAGTTCCGGGTAGCGCAGGGGTAGCGACCGAGGATCGTTACACAACCGAAGGCCTGAGAAAGACCGTACCCGGTTGCCTGCGCCCTTCTCCGCGCCAGGTGGCGTTCCTGCCCAAACCCACGCCGGGTTTTCCTCCTCCATCCCGCCCGGGCCACCTGAGCCCCGTATGAGGCAGATTACCCTCTCTCGACCGTTAATAAGCCAAAAAAATGATTTGCCGGGAAATAAAAAGGCAGTGGACGCTTCTTCATGTGTCAGCCGGCGCCCCGAGGCTGATGGGGCGTGTCGAGTATGCTGTGTACGAGGAAAACGTTTCGTTCACGGAATTACGCACGAAAAGCAATAACGTGCTTCAGCGAGACCCCGAGTACCTGCTCGGCAGAAAGTAGACTTTGGCGACGACCGTCCTTCGCTGAACGCGCAAGGACCTGGGTCCTGACCCAGGAGCTCCCACCTCGCGCAGCGGGGGGCGTGGCACCTGCCAGCGAGGCGCCATCTCCCCGTTTTGTATCCTTTGGAGGCTTTTCAACCGCTCTTATCACGCCAGAGTTCCCTCTCCTTCGCGGTCCTGCGCCTCTGAAAGCAGCTGGCGACCGACGCGAGGCCGTGGCACAATCTGGCCGTCGATCACCTCCGAGGCGAGGAGCTCGGGGTAGTGGGGTGACAGGGCGCACACGCCCCCAATGACGAGGAGCGTCGGGGATTGGAGCCCCACGCGCTCCACCTTGTCGACGAACTCGTTGAGAGGGGCGCCGACGGCGCGCTGGTGGACCGTGGTCCCACGCTCGACGGCAACCGCAGGAGTTGCAGGGTCCAGGCCGTTGCGCGTTAGGGTCGCCACCAGCTCGCGAAGCTTGGTGAGCCCCATGTAGACGACGAGCGTCGTGTGGGGGTCCGAGGCAACAGAAATGCACTCGTCGAGCTGCGCCTGGGCCTCGGGGGCGTCCCGGACGTGCCCAGTGAGGAAGCGCACCGAGGTCGCAACACCACGGTGCGTCATGGGAATCCCGAGCTCGGCGCAGATACCGGCCGCGGCGGTGATGCCCGGGACGCACCACACCCGGATGCCGCGGCTCTCCAGGTACTCAAGCTCCTCGCCCCCGCGCCCGAAGACGTACGGGTCCCCCCCCTTGAGCCGGAGCACAGTGGCACCCTCCTCAGCAAACTGGAGAAGGAGGTCGTGGATGTCCTCCTGCTTGGACGAGTGCATGCCCTTGGCCTTGCCGACGTACACCATACGCGCGCCGGGATGAATCATCTGGAGGATATCGTCGGACACAAGACGGTCGTACAGCACGACGTCAGCGGTCTGCATCAGCTGCACCGCGCGCAGGGTGAGGAGGGAGGGGTCCCCAGGACCCGTCCCCACAAGGAAGACCTGCCCGGGCGCAGCAGGGGTAGAGGTGGAGGCGGCCTCGTCGGACGAGGAGCGGCGCTCCCGCAGGAGCGAAACGACATCCGTCCAGCTCGGGGCTGCGGGTAGGGAGCGGTGTCGGTGCCACGTGGTCCCGAGGTGGGCTCCTCGAGGGGACCCCTCGGAGGGGCCAGGCCCCAGCGAGGACGATCTTTCGCAGCCGATTGCGCCAACCAAGCGTTAATTACGGAGTTTGAGGCAGATTTAGACGGATATCTCGTTCGTCAACCGCCTCCAAGTCGTATCCCGGCAGGCGCGGGGGCGCCAGGGCACCTCAGTGGGAAGTTGCCTCCGCGTTAAGAGATGCCACTCATCAGGGAAGCGCGCATCGCGGGGTGTAACGCCGAATTCCGCGGACATGCATGCAAGTGAAGGAGGAAACGCGAAACGTATAGCGAAACTCACCGGTAAGGAGGTCGGCGTTGGTGACCCCCTTGGCCTCCTCCGGCTCCTGGGAACGGGTCACGGTTGTAGCGCGCACTTTCCGCGCCGCCGCGGAAGCGGCGACGCCCACGTTACCCGAACCTCCGCGGCCGTAGGTTACGCTCCAAGAGAAGGAGCTGAGGCCGGACATTGTCTTGTTCCGAGAGGGGGCTTGGTCCCTGATGAGGAGCGGGCGTGGGCTGAGTCCGATGCGAGTGTTTCCCAGCAGATTCACGGGAAATGCCGTCGCTTATACGGCGGCGGTTTAGGAGAGACCCCTACAAGGACCGTTGGACACTGTCAGAGCGGCGGGTCGGACCTTTCGGTTTGCAAGTGTAGAGGCCACCTGGGCCCATCGATGGCGTCAAGTGCGATTTAGAGAGAAGGGCCCCTATGGGGTCTTTAAGCGACCTCGGGTCGTCATTTGGAGACCTGATTGAGCTCGCATGCGCCAGTGTGGTTCAGAACCGGTAGTCAAGAAGCCTTCAGTGGGCACAATGTGGCCCCGAACCCTGCGAACCCTGCTCGTCGCGCTCCTCGCCCTCGCAATCTCTGCACCAGTGTCCGGGAGAGACGACGATCCGTCGCCGTCGAATGAATGCCTGCTGTTCGACGACATCGCGAAGGATTGCCCATACGCTGAGGAAGCATGTGCATGGTGGGTTGGCACAGCCCTTGCCAGGGCTTCCGCCATCGTATCTTCCAGCAGATGTCTGTTCCTCCCCGCGTTAGGGTATGATTTGCGCTTAATGCAGGTGTCGAGGTTCATGCGTGCAACTCGAAGCGCCTGTCGCAGCCCCTGGGGCCCTTTCCAGGGTTGACACACTCAGGGCACGTGAGAGGCCCCCAAGGACGCGAGTCACCGCGCCTCCCTCGCTGCCCCGCAGCGTCGTCACAGAGCTCTTCGCGAAGGCCGGCAAGAGCGTCACGGACGCGCTGTGCAGGAATGACTTTGCATCCGCCCGCGCCAAGGTTATCGCGTACAGAGGTGCTCTCGAAGGTTGCGGCCTCGCCGAGCCTGATGAGGCGTAGTGAGTCGCAGGAAGCGGGAAGCGGGCTGATCGCCCCATGAATGGTAGGGGGGCATTCGCGGCGCCGCTGTATCCCGAAGGGCGGATTCTCCTGCCAGAAGCGCCTCGTCGAATGGCTTTGCCCGGGAGGCCCGGGAGGGCCACACAGTCAGTAGTGTCTCCTGGCAGTCGCTCCACCGTGGAGCTGGCTTCATGAGACCCCGCGGGACACGATTTCGGGAGGACCGATTCTTCCCAGGGCACTTTGCTGTTTCAGCACGCTCCGCCTCCCGTCGGAAACGATGCCAATGTCTCCCGATCAAGCGCTCTCGGCACTCCTGGAGGGCAACCAGCGATTCCTCCAGGTACCTTCGACTCACTCGAGCCAGTTCCGACAGGCGTCAAGTGCATTGTTTGGGTATTTAAGAGGGGAAGCCATCTGCTCAGCGGGCCGAGTTGATCCTGCGAGAGCCCGCCTCTCCGCCCCGACCCCTCGACTCCCCCCTCGTTCTATGTCGACGCAGGGGGAATCGTCGCGCTGTGTTCCGAACATGGATCGTTTACAAGACTTAACAAGCGCCCAGGCGCCTCCCGTTGCAATCTTGGTGAGATCTTTGTCTCGGGCGCGGGGCCACTAGTCGTGGGACTAACACGTGCGCCACAGGATGAACGCTTTGGAGCGGAGAGAGCGGTTGTTGCGACTTGACCCTCGACGGAGTCCGCACGGCTCTGAAGCCCTAACTCCGTTGCTAGGGCTAAGGTCCCGCGGCTACAGAGTTGCGAAGTGTCTAGCGTCATCCCCTTGCACAGGTTCACGCGATGGTTCTTTCCATTGCAACCTCCAGGAATCACGCTAAACACGCTCCCGTACGCTCAACTGATACGTTCTTGACTTCATTACGCGACTTTGGCCTCGGTTATCAGCGCGGGTGGAGCACTCCACCTGCTCCCCCCGGGGGGAGCTCCCCGGGGGGGGCGCCCCCCTGCCTGGCCAGCATCAGCAGGGCACCCGACGACCCCTCCCCGCAGGCGTGTGCCGACTCTCGGGTCCCGCCGGAGCTCATCTTCGACCAAGGGCTCGGGGATTTGTTCGTCGTCCGTGTCGCCGGGAACGTCGTCAACAATGATGTCATCGCCAGCCTGCAATACGCGTGAGCCCCCCTCGCGAGGCCCCCGCAGCTTTCTCACGCGCCCTCTCCGACACACAGTCATGGGCTCCGAGTCGCCCCGCTGAGACTGAATAGTCGCCACTCTGAACGCAGGATCGAGCACCTGGGGTGTTCGCTTATCCTTGTCCTGGGGCACATGGGCTGCGGGGCCGTGAAGAGCGCCCTGACCAAGACGCTGGCCGCCGCCACTTTGACGGCGGGGGACGACACGTACTCGCTGGCGTCATTACCTGCGGATCGTGCCGGCGGGGCCACCACGACCACTAAAGCTCCCATCCTAGGTCTTCCCCGTCACCTCAGGCACAGCTCGCGCCCGTCCTCGGCCGACAAGGTCCTCCAGTCAAGCCGACAGATCACAGCGTCCCGCCTGAACAGCTCGGCCGTGGCCCTCGACGAGTTGGAGCTGGATGGCGTCGAGGCCTCGGCCTTGGACCCGCGGGCGAGAATGGGGCTCTGCTGCTCATCCTCCGTCACCGGCGGCCCGTCGTCCCCGCTCGCGTGTCTCCTCGAGGCTATCCGTCCAGCCTGCGAGAACGTGCTGGCGTGCCAGCCGTTCCTCGGTGACAGGGCCGACGTCGCTGACACCGTCGTGAAGCACAACGCAGCTATCAGCGCAGCTCAGATCCTCGATCAATTGATGGAGCTCGCACCCGAGGCTATGAAGGGGGTGAAGGTGGCCACGGCAACGTACGACCTGGCCAACGGGGAGATTGACGTCTTCGACTTCGTGGGGAACATCAGGAGCATCGCCCCGGGGAAGGACACTAACTACTTGGATCGGATACTCCAAAGCGATACGGTAGAGCTCCACGTCGCAGTGCCCCCCCCTGTGATGAGCCCCGCGAAGTAACCCCCGCGAAGTCACTAGGCCAGGCCCCCTGCCCCGTGTTGCGCGGACCAGCCTGCGGCACCGCGAGTGATCATCAATTCAAACGAAGCATCCTAGGCACCGAAGCGGATCAGTGACGGGTGCGCAGCCATCTGGTGGGCGAACGTCGAGTAGTCCATCCCCTGCCCGTCGGGGACGTCAGCAGGGAACAACGTCCCGATGATGCTCTCGATGTCGGCCTCTGAGAGGGCCCCGTCACCGAAGAAGCTGACGTCCGCATTCATGGCCTTGAGCATGGTGCGCATCTCGGCCCTCGTCACGACCTTGTTGTTGTCTACGTCGAACATCTCGAAGGCGAACCGCATCACGTCAGCCAGGCCCAAATTGATCAGGGGGGCGATGCCTGTAACAAACTCCCGGAAGTTGATCTGCCCGTCCCCAGTCACGTCGAACACCTTGAACAGCTGGTCGAGCACCTGCTTGTCCCCCTGCGCGGTCAGGGGGATGTGAAGAGTGCACTTCGGGCGGGGCTCGGGCAGGAGCAAGTCGAGCGGCCAGGGAGGAGGCCCGCGAGCTTGGCCGACCGAGCACGGGGAAGGCGCACGCCCCACGCATCAGTTGGCTGCCACGCCGCGCTGCCGGGGGAAGCCTGCACCCACTCTCCGGTCCGTGCTGTGAAAGGCGCATTTCATACTTCCAAAGGCAAGCAGGAAACCCCGAATCCTCCGAACTCACGGCGACATGCCACCGGAGGGGGGGGCACTCCAACGTGGCCGTGACGCGTCCAGCGGACGCTTGTGCCCCAAGCCAGGCCAGCTTCCCTCGTTATCGTACGGAACAAACCATAACGAGTCCGAAAGAGTACTACAAAGCCCCGCGCTAATGCCGCGCACGACTCGGGAGAGTCGAGAGGATGGGCAGGGGGGGGGATAGTAGGGACGGGACACATGCGGTGCCAAGAGGGCGGTTCTACCAATCCGACTGCACGCACCTCGTCGATCCCCGCCATATGAAGGGCTTCCTGAAACTCGCCGCGGTCCACCGTCCACCGGTTACCCTGGCGCGCGGCAACTGCCATGAAAGACTTCTGCAGCTCCTTGATCTCCGCCTTGCCGCACTTCGTCTTGTTCGCCATGGCCACTATGGCCATCTCCGAGACGGATCCGTGAGTGTTCCCCATACCGGAAGCGCTCGGATTCAGGGCAGAAAGGCCTCGGCAGCTAGAACCTGGAGAGTAGGCAGCCGCGGATAGGTTGCTGAACGGAGGAAGGGGGGTGGGATTCCGACGCAGTTTGGCCAGGGTGCGTGACGATGCCAAGCAGATGAACACGCCGTCGCACATGTGCGTGGTTGCGCGCCCATGAATGAGGGCTGAGGTGGCGGGTCCTTAGGTCTGCCCCGGCAGTGCGGCAAGGCTGACACGGTCAGGTGGCGCGCTGAGTGACGCGTGGTGGCGTGTCGTACGACGGCCTCGCCTCGGTGCGACTTCCACCCAGGTCCCAAGTCGCTTCTCTCGGCCATCCGCCTCGACCGTTGCATGCTCCCCTTCCTCGCGTCAGAAGCCGCAGCTCCCCCCTCGCACTGCCCTCCCAAGGGTGCCCCACGACTGCTCGGCCCTCGAGCGACTCCCGCGACACCTGTCATGGGCGGCGGCAACCAGGGGGGGCCCGCGCTCCCCGCGTGGGCTCTTTTCCCCGTCTCAGCTACGTCGGCGTGCTGGGCGGAGGTGAGTTGAGCTCCCCGGGGCCGCCCGGTGGGAAGATCTCGTCCTCCCACACGAAGCAGCGCCGATGCGCATGCGATCTCGGATTGGAGGGAACGCATCTCGGCCCAATCATCATGTTCGGTGGCGTCGGGCGTTTCCGTCGCGCCCGGCCTGGGATACGTCCCCTGGGGTGGGCCTGCGGGGCGAGGGGCCCCTCCCATTGGGGTCAGAGAACAAGGCGCCGCACGAGCCCTGCCGGCGCTCTCGCGGCTGGTGTCAGTGAACAAATGATGTGTGACAGCCCCGTTGTGCGGGCGGAGCAGCAGGGCTCCCATCATGTTGGCGAAGCGCGTGCGCGCGAGGCTCGGCCCGATCCTTCGCCCCCCCCTAGGGACGAGGCCCTGCAGCAGACCCCCACTCGCCGCCTGCTGGCCCTCTGCGCAGTTCACCACCCTTCCGCTGGACACTGCCAAGGTCAGACTCCAGGTGCAGAAAGGGGGCGCGGGCGGCGCTCTCAAGTACAACGGGCTCGTCGGGACCATCGGGACCATCGCGCGGGAGGAGGGGGCGGGCGCCCTGTGGAAGGGCCTGGCCCCCGGTCTCCACCGCCAGTGCCTGTACGGGGGGCTCCGCATCGGTCTCTACGACCCCATCAAGAAGATGTACCAGGGGGACGCCGAGGGGGCCCCCACCCTGGGCGTCAAGATCGCCGCGGCCCTCACCACTGGGGCCCTGGCCATCACCGTCGCCAACCCCACAGACCTCGTCAAGGTCCGGATGCAGACGCAGCCCAAGCCAGGGCCCGGAGAGGCCCTGAAGTACCCGTCCGCCACCAGAGCATATGGCATCATCGCCAAGACGGAAGGCGTCGGCGCCCTTTGGACGGGCCTGGGCCCCAACGTGGGGCGCAACTCGATCATCAATGCGGCAGAGCTCGCCTCTTACGACCAGATCAAGGAGGCCCTCCTCGCGGCCGGCATGGCGGACGGGCCCCTCTGTCACGTCAGCTCTGCAGTGGGCGCAGGCTTCTGCGCCGTGATCGTGGGGAGCCCCGTGGACGTGGTCAAGTCCCGCGTCATGGGGGACAAGGAGGGCCGGTACAAGGGCGTCCTCGACTGCTTCCGCCAGACCGCCGCGGACGCGGGCCTTGCCGGGTTCTACAAGGGCTTCGTCCCTAACTTCGGTCGCCTGGCCGCTTGGAACACAGTCATGTTCCTGACGCTCGAGCAGCTCAAGAAGCTGGCCGCCTCCGCGCTCGCCGAGTGATCTGCATTCTTGTGACCGTCCGTCTGTCAGCTGAAGAGGATACGTTTTCAAAAGGCGTCGAAATTCCCGTACCCCCCGGTCTTAGCCTTCTTAGCCGGCGGCGGCTGAGTGGCCTTCGTGACCGGGGCCGCGTTGGTGGCCTGCGCTCTGGCCACCGCCGCGAGTGCAGCGCCCCCCACAACCGTTGAGTTGGAAGCTTCGACTTCGTCGGCGGCCCGGCCACATGAGAACCACGCCCCCCGCTTGTCGTTCTTCTTGTTTTCCGCGGCGAGGGCGGCATCCGCTTTCGCCTTGGTCTCTTCCTGCTCCTGCTCGAGGAAAGGGTCCACGAAGACCTCGACGGACAGGAGTCGGATCTCCCGGAGCGGGCGGTCCTCGTCGTCGGTGGGGACTTTCTCCATCTGCGCCAGCACGTCCAGTCCGCCGACGACCCGGCCGAAGACCGAGTGCTTCCCGTCCAAGTGGGGGGCGCTCTTATACGTGATGAAGAACTGCGAGCCGTTCGTGTGCGGGCCCGAGTTCGCCATGGACAGGATGCCCCGTCCCTGGTGCTTGAGGGTCACGTCGTATTCGTCGTTGAACTTCGGCCCGTAGATCGACTCGCCGCCAGTCCCCGTCCCGGTCGGGTCCCCCCCCTGGATCATGAAATTCTTGATGCTTCGATGGAAGATGGTACCGTCGTAGTACCCGATCCCGCAGAGGGTCAGGAAGTTTTCGCACGTCCGAGGGACCGTCTTGCAGTTGAGCTCGACGTTGAGGGCCCCAAGGTTTGTGTGGAGCGCCACGTACCCCATCTTGTCAACTCGCCTGTCCTTCCTCCGCAAGGTCCGTTGGTCGGACGTATGAACGCTCATCGCGGTGGACGTGAAGGCCTTGGACATGGCCCCGGTCGTCTCGTTGCTCTCGACCATCTGTTGCGGACGCTTCTCCCGCAGCAGCCGCTGGAGCCTCGACTCCCCCTTCTCGCCCCGCCCCGCCTGCGCGTCCGTGTTCCACGTGGCCGCCCCAGGGCGCCACGACAGGTTCACCTCCCTCTTGGGCGCCACGAGACGAGGGTCTGTCGTCCCCGAAGGCAGAGACGCACCCGTCTTGCCGGCACTGCCCCCCGACGTCCCGTTCGTCCCCCCAGCTGCCTTCCGCTCCGATGCTGCTCCCTTCTCCGCCTCCTCGAGCGCCCGCTTTGCGCTCTCCTTGCGCTGTTCTTGGGAGACGGGCTTGATGTCCGTCTGTGCCCCGATCTTGGAGAGGGTCTGGCGCATGTCCTCGGACACGCCGGCGAGGTTGATGTTGTGGTCCTGCTGCGCCCCAGCACCTGTCGGGATGCCTTGCCGGATGTGGTCGAAGGTGTCGAGGACCTTTTCGGACACGTTCCTCGGGTCTTGGAGGTGGATGATGTCCTTCCGCGTGAACTTTGCGTCCGTGATGAGATCGTGCCAGTTTTTGGCCTTGATGTTGAGCTCCTCAACGGCCTCGAAGCAGTACACGTTCCCCGTAGGCTTGACAGCCACGATATGCGTATGCTCGGTGAACACCTTGCCCATCACCGGGCAGCAGTACTCCCCGTCCGTATTCTGCGGGCCGTTGGCGGGCGCGCTCGCGTTCGGCAAGGGTCGCGGGAAGGACTTGCGTCACGGGCGCCCCGCAGGCTACCGCCCCGCTCACCTTGTGGAAGTTCAGGCGGATCAGGTCGGCAAGCTTCAGGGGCTGCCCCGTGACGGGGTGCTTTCCGTGCTTCTGGACGTACGGAACGATGTTGACGATGTCAAAGCAGTGCCCGTCCTCAGTACATACGGGGTCGTCGAACGCGGTGAAGGTGATGGCGCAACAGTGGAAGGGGAGCTTCCGAAAGGGCACACTGCCGCGGTCCTTGTAGCCCCCGCCCTCCGTGGCCCACTCCTTGGCGGAGACTGCGGTGGCGAGGCGGCTGGATGGCGGTCACCATCGCAATACCGTCCTCGCGCGGCGGGCGAACCTGGTGCCGCGGCAGAGTGCGCGGTCGAGGCGGGGCCGGTTGAGGCTGCCAAGGAAGGCAGCGGCAGGCCACGGCCACGGTGCCGAGCAGCCTCGCGGCGCGAGAAGCCTTCGCCGGGCGACGCGAATGCACGCGTAAAGCTCATGGCGCGAATGGACCAAAAAGTGCGCGCGGTCGGTGAAACAGGAGTGAGGGGGGGGCGGGGGAAGTCCGGAGCGGAGAGCCCGCGTTCCCAGCCCGCGAACGGAGACAACGGTTGCGGAAACTACTCACGGTACATCCGATCCTTAAACCGGCTCTTGCTTCCGCCCATGGTGCCCTGGACACGCCTTCTCCACGCGTGCGCCGCAAGGAAACGTGGAGCCCGAGGGTGCCCCGGTCTGAGGGGGGATGCACCCACGCGTGCGGCGAGCGCGAGGATCCTCCTCGAGTTTCCGCGCAGAGATGCACAGGGAGTTTCCCGCAACGGATGACAGATTCCCCAGAGAGTGTCTGCCGCCGGGGAGGCGCGGGACACAAGGGGGGGTCGCTCCGAGGAACGGAGTCAGCACCTGGCTGCCCGAGACAGCCGGGACCTTTCACGCGAGCTACACGTGCTGCACCTTGTCCTTGTGACCCCCCACCATCCCCTGCTCCTCGCCCGCGTCGTCTTCGTCTTGCTCCGCCTTCCTCTTGAGCTTATCGCCCGCCTCGAGCCTCGCCTCCCGGCGCTGCTCGTACATGGCCCGCTTGCGTGCCGCCTTCTGCTTGCGCTTCTCCAGGGCGTCGTGGTTGACGGCCGGGATCGGGTACTCCCTCCCGCACGCCACGATCCGCCTCTCCAGCTCGTGCGTCATATCGATCAGCTCGTCGAGGGGGGCCAGCCCGCGCTGCGTGACCACGGCCATGAGGTCGAAGTGCTCCTGGAGCCAGGCGCCGAGTAACTTGAAGATGTGCGCCTTCACCATACGGATGGGCTGCGGGTACTCGCGGAGGAGCTCCAGGTACTCGCGAAGCATCCGCGGGGCCTCGGCGGCGACACGCTTGGTCGATGGGTCGCCCTCCCGCCGCCAGAAGAGCTTGGGGTCCTCGAGGAGCTGCTCCGCGCTGAGCACGCCCTCGCACCCCGTGTACTCCATGCACTGCAGGGCCGCCTCGTAGCTGTCCACGTTGCCGTTCGCGAGCACGGGGATCGAGAGGGCCTCCCGCACTGCGCGGATCTGGTCCCAGTCGGCGGGGAACGACCCGATGGCCTTCTGCTCCCGCGTGCGCCCATGCACGCAGAGTAGCATGGCCCCCGCAGCCTCGAGCTGCCGGGCATAGTCGATGGTCCGGGCCACGTCGTCAAACACGCGGATCTTGACACTCATGGGGGTGTCCAGCTCGGTGGCCCCCTTCCGGACGACGGCGCAGGCCGCAGGGATGTCGTCCATGAGGAACGCCCCGTAGTTGCCCCTCCGGGCGATGCGCTGCGGGCACCCCAGGTTGAGGTCAATGTAGTCGCCGTGCTGCTGGATCTTCCGGGCCGCCGTGACGAACAACTCGGGATCGTTGGCGCAGAACTGGATCCACAGGGGCCTATCCGCGCCATCGCCCGTGGTCTCAAAGATTTCATCCTGGTAGTTCTTGTCCTCGACGAAGAGCCGCGAGTGGATCATGGGGGTGTAGGCGCTGTCACACCCGTACTTGCGGCACAGCATGCGGAAGGCCAGCTCCGACTGGTCCACCATGGGGGCCACGTGGAACCTCGGGGACCCAAGCTTCCTCCAGTGTTCCCACGCTTGCTCGGCATGGGGCACCTCGGGCTTGTTGGCAACGAGCTTGGCCACCTCCTCCCCGTACACCTCGGCCAGGGGCGGGGGTGTCTTGGGCCACCGCTCGTTCCAGTCGACGGCGCCCGCCGCGCTGTACACGTGCGCGCCATCCTTTGTGCGCCGCTTCGTTCCGGCAGTCCCGATATCGATCACCTGACCTGCGCGGGCACACGACTGGGGAGGCACGTGATCCGAGGCCTGTGGGCACAGGCCGGCAGCAACACCCACGGGCCGGGTCCTGGAAGGGCTGGCCCCCGCGCCTCGGACACCGCCATTCGCGGCTCACCGAGCACCTCCTTCTGTTCTCGGACCTCTTTCATCGTTAAAGCGACCCTCCCGCTCGTGGACTGCGGAACGAGTAACGTGGGATTCGGGGATGTCGCCGCTAGGGTGCAGCCACCGCATTTCTGCGCACGCGTCGCCCGCTTATCAATCGTCTAACGCGTGATGGTTCGTCCCGCGTATCCATGCGCGATGCAAATCAAGGCAGCAGGGGCACCCTCGGCGCTGGGGGACGCACCGGAAACGGCTGCAGGTCGTCGGCAGCCTCCCCCGTGTAGGTGGGTTCCCACCCTCCCTCACGGCGCGGCGGTTCCACCCCCGTCATCCCCACTTTATACACGTTCTTCTTGCGTCTTCCCGCTGATGCGGTCAAGTCGGCGGCGAGGCGACGGGGAGAGGCGAGAGTGAAGTTCCACGGCCTGGAAGCGACGAGACCGGGGAGCGCTGCGAACCGCATCCACTCTCCCAGGCGAGCCCAACAGCGGTGGGCGCAGGATATGCCGCACCGAGAAACTTTGGCAGCGCTGTCCCGCCGCTGCGACACGAGCCATGACAGCCCCGGAGATCCCGGGGGGGTCAAGCGTCTTCTGGCGGCTCCGCTCA
>Ga0181589_10001201_pt1 | contig 19888 bp, 12 predicted proteins | sample 071ome_25_FD_132444 | JGI IMG/M metagenome (GOLD analysis project Ga0181589, IMG submission 132444) | Coastal salt marsh microbial communities from the Groves Creek Marsh, Skidaway Island, Georgia - 071410BT metaG (megahit assembly) | ecosystem: Environmental > Aquatic > Marine > Intertidal...
GCAAGTTTACTCTGGCACAGGGTGCAGACAGAGGATGTCTCCCAGCGCATGCCTCCCGAGGATCAACCGCCACTCACCACGGAGGAGGTGCATTTGATGGAACGTTGGATTCAGGAGGGTGCCCACTGGCCTCTTCACTGGGCGTTTGAGCCCCCCAAACCGGGCAGTCAACGTTCCAGTCAACTGCATCCGGTAGATGCCAGAATCCTTGAAATATTGAATCAAAAGGGCATGGAGCCTAGTGAACCTGCTGCCCCCACCGTTCTTCTTAGACGCCTTTACCTCGATTTGACGGGTTTGCTTCCCAGCTCGGATCAATGGTCCCGGCACTTGGACATGCTTTCGCGTGGTGATGTTCATTCGGTGGTCGACCAAATTCTGGCCTCTCCTCACTTTGGTGAACGTTGGGCACGTCACTGGCTGGACCAGGCACGTTATGCTGATTCTTTGGGGTATGAGAAGGACAGTGTCAAAAAAGATGCCTGGCAATACCGTGACTGGGTCGTTCAGGCGTTCAATGCCGACATGCCTTTTGACCGTTTCAGTGCCCTGCAGTTGGCGGGCGACCTGATCGATCCGGAAAATCCTCAGGCACTCCTTGCCACCAAGATCCACCTGCAGACCCAGTTCAACCTCGAGGGTGGGATCGATGCTGAGGAAGATCGGGTCAAGCGAGTCATCGATCGAGTCAACATGGTAGGTGCCACATGGCTGGGAATCACCGTGGGTTGTGCCCAATGTCACGACCACCCCTACGACCCTTTTTCCCAAAGCGATTACTACCATCTCATGGCCTTCTTCAACAACGTCGATGAAGAGGCCTCCTTCCTGCATCGTGTTCCGGATGAGGCTCAGTTGGAAAGCGTGATGATGGAACGGCGCCGCTTGCAGGATCAGCTCGAAACCATGCTCCAGCGTCAATTGACCGATAAAAGCCTGAACAATCAGGTCGTGGGTCAATTGGTAAAGCTCTTCCAGTATGATCAAAACAAGGGACTGACTCGGCATATGCGGGAGCGCAGCCAGCAGCGACGGGCAACGCACGTCTTGATTCGAGGTGATTTTCGCAGGCCCAACCTAGCTCTTGGAAACATGGAACCCGCAGTGCCAGCCATAGGTAAATTTCTTCCATCTCCTCCCAACCATGTGGATCGACGTTTTTTGGCCGAATGGCTTTTTTCTAAAAATCACCCACTGACGGCAAGAGTCTTCATCAACAAGGTATGGGGACATTTGTTGGGCCAGCCTCTGGTGGAGACACCCCAGGATTTTGGTTCCCGAGCCCAAGAGCCTGTTCACCGAGAACTTCTGGATTGGATGTCCTCATGGTGGATGGATCAGGGACGATGGAGTTTGAAGGAGTTGATCCGGATGATTGTCACTTCCAAGACCTATCAGCAGTCATCCAATCATCGACCTCACCTGAGTCAGGTGGATCCTCAAAATCGGTTTTTCGCGCGCCAGAATCGATTCAGGGTTGAAGCTGAGGTCCTTCGTGACATCGCCTTGCAAATGTCCGGACTTCTGGACCTTCGCATCGGAGGGCCCGCTGTTTTCCCCCCCATGCCCGAAGTGGTCATTCAACAAAGCTACAGTCGTTACCATCACCCATCTCAAGGTGGGGATCGTTACCGACGGGGCCTCTACACTTTTTTCCGTCGTACTGCTCCCGACCCCAATCTCATGGTCTTTGACTGTCCAGATGCTTCCGCATCTCAAGCTTTGCGAGGATCCTCCAACAACCCGCTTCAGGCACTGACCATTCTGAATAATGAGGTCTTTCACGAAGCTGCCCAAAGTCTGGCTCAAAGGCTCTGGAATGATTCTGCTCTCAAGACAGATCATCAACGACTCACTCGGTTGTTTGAATGGGGATTTGGGCGAGCACCTTCTGAGAAGGAGGCTGACATGATCTTGCCGCTGCTTGCAGCAACCCGGGCCTACACTGGTGAGCACCCTGATCAGCTCTCTGCTCTTCAAGCCTCAGATTTGTCGGAGATGGATCAGGCCTCAGAAAGGGCAGCCTGGGTCGCTTTGGCCCGCCTCATACTCAATTTGGATGCATTCATTACTCGGGAATAGGATGTTGGATTCGCAAAACAAAAAAAAGCAGCTCAGGGGGGGAGACAGCAAGCGCGCCATGGGTGAGTTGCATCGCCGTGCCTTCTTGCTTTCCAGCGCCAGCGGTCTGGGAGGTGTGGCGTTGAATCATATGCTCGCAGGAGCCTCATCCGGAGCGGATGGGTTTTCCACCTTGGCGCGACCTCCTCACTTTGCCCCCACCGCCAAGCGCTGCATTTTTGTTTTTATGGCAGGGGCTCCTTCCCAACTGGATTTGTTCGATTACAAGCCGATGCTCAATCAGTATGACGGAAAGCCTTTGCCAGATTCGATGACCGAAGGGGTTCGGTTTGCGTTTCTACAAAAGGATTCGGCTCGTTTGATGGGAACCAAGCGGACATTCAAGCGACGTGGACAGTCCGGGATGTGGTTTTCCGATTTGCTGCCTCACCTGGCGACTCGAGCCGATGATCTGTGCATGATTCAAAGCATGCAGACCGATCAATTCAATCATCATCCCGGGCAATTGATGATGCAATGTGGTCAGGCTCAATTTGGATTACCCAGCATGGGGTCATGGGTTTCTTACGGTTTGGGGAGCGAAAATCAGGACTTACCCGGTTATGTGGTGCTGACATCGGGACGCGGCTCCAGCGGAGGCTCTACTTTGTGGAATCACGGTTTTTTGCCTTCCATACATGGGGGTGTTTTGTTCCGCAACCAGGGGACGCCGATCCTAAATTTGGATCGACCATCAGGGTGGTCGAAAGAGATGGACCGGCACCTCCTCGATGCCCTCGATGAGGTCAATCGCCATCACTGGGAAAATAAGCAGGATCCCGAGATTATCAGTCGTATTGCCAATTATGAGATGGCCTTCAGGATGCAGATGGCCGCACCGGAATTGGTCGACCTGACAAGGGAGCCAGATCACGTTCGAACGGCCTATGGAGTGGATCGGCCAGAGCCGGAAAAGCGGTCGGGAAGGGTGGGTAGTGGTGATCATTTTGCCTCATTTGCGACCAATTGTCTGTTGGCAAGGCGCTTGGTTGAGCGAGGGGTTCGTTTCGTGAATCTGGTTTTTGCTTCATGGGACCACCATTCCAATCTCGACGCCGAATTGGCCTACAATGCCACTTGTGTGGATCAGCCCATGGCGGCCCTCATTGGTGATCTCAAGGAAAGAGGCTTGCTGGATGAAACCCTCGTCGTTTGGGCCGGTGAGTTCGGACGCACGCCATTGGGGGAAAATCGCGTTGGACGTGCTGGAGTGACGGGGCGCGATCATCATCCCAATGCTTTCAGTCTCTTCATGGCCGGGGGTGGCATTCGGGGAGGTCATGTGCATGGAGAAACCGACGACTTTGGTTGGGCACCGGTGAGGGATGCTGTGCACATCAATGATCTTCAGGCCACCTTGTTGCATCTTTTCGGCCTGGATCATCAACGGCTGACCTATCGCCATCACGGGGCTGACATGCGATTGACTTCCGTGACGCGAAAGGCCAGTGCCCTTCGCTCCTTATTGGCGTAACCGATGTTATCTGAATTTTTTGTCCTTTCTAATTCATTTTAAACGTCTCCCTAAACATGGCACGCAAAAGTCGAAATTTGGATCTACTGGTTGGACCCGTATTGGTGTGCGCTGGGCTCCTCGCCTTGTGGGAAAATGAAGGACGCTTTGATTATCACAGAGCTGCGGTAGAATCTTCTGCAACCGTTTCCCCCCTTGAACCCACTGAAAAAGAAACGGCTTCATTTACAGGCACATTGGCTCCGTTTGCGCTGCAGGGACGATATGTCGAGAACTTGGAAGGTTATCTCTTTCTCGAGGAAGAGGCTGAAATCTACTCCTGGCATCGAAGCGAGGACGATGATGGTCATGTCACCTGGAGAAGGGGATGGTATCGTTCAGTGGAAAGCAACAGCCGTAATTCCGGGTTGGTTCAGCGTTTGAGCAGCGGTGAGTGGAGGGCTGAGAGATATCCTCTGACACCGATGGAGGTGTCCGGCAAGTCTCTACATTTTGTCGATGATCATTTGGTTATTTCACCCGACACAGTGACATTGTCCAAGCAAGCCCAGGACCTTCGATTGCATACACGTGGAAGCGTTCTTTATCTTGGTCAAGGCGGAGGTACGCAGATCGGCGATGAGCGGATTCGTCTTTCCGGAGTCTCCCAAGCCGATACTGTAACCTACTTTGGGGACATTCGGGAAGGCGTAGGTGTCGTGAAGCAATTTGAATTCCGCAAGACATGGGTTTCCGGGCTGATTGGCAATGACGGCATGCTTCATCATCTGGTCAATGGCAACAGGGAGGTGGCCCTGCAGACCATGAAAGCGCATATCCAGAAATTGCGTTGGATGGTGCGTTTGGGGGGGACCGTGGGTGTCATGATCGGCATCGGGCTTTTCTGTCGTCGATTGCTTCACTTCTTCATCGGGGTTCCCCTGCTGGGTGCGGTGGTGGAAGCGGGTGTTGCCCTTTTCAGTATCGTTGTGGGGGGGCTTCTTTCATTGGTGGCCATCATCGTAGGTTTCCTTGTGAACCATTTATGGGTCGCCCTCGTGATTTTGGTGGGTGTTGTGTGGATGGTCACCCTCATGGTCCAAAAGCGCAAAACGATTGCTTCTGCGGCCAAGGATCACTTGCAAAAGGCATCCATGCATGCCGTCACACCTGAACCATTAGAGTCTCCAGGAGAAAAGGCCTCCTCTGAAAATGAAACCCCCGCGGACAGCGGTTTTGACGGGGTGGGGGCATCCAACGAAGCCTGTTTCAAAAACCTCGCGAAAGTGGCTCTCATGGATGGTGAATTGAGCAAGAAGGAAAACGACTATCTGTCAAAATGGGGGCGCAGCAAGCAATTGTCGGATGCAACCATTGTCCGACTGTTTGATGAAGCCAAGAAGGAAAAGGCAGCGGGATTGATTCCAACTCAAAAGGACGACCTTTTATACCTCATTGCCCTTTCTCTGGAAGATGGAGAACTTTCCACCTTGGAATTGAAACATTTACACCTTTTCGGTTCCTCCCTGGGGATGAGCCGACTGGAAGTCCATAAGGCCATCTCAACTTTCACTCAAGCAAGATGACACAGGCCTGTTTTTCCGCTGGTGGATTGGAAGCCTGGCTTGAAGTCTCCTGATGAATCGAACCTGAATTAAGGTTCGCCGATGACAGGACTTATTTGTAATTTGATGGCATGTCATTGACGACCTCGATCGTAAGGGCAAAAGAACACGGATCACCTTTTTGGATGATGGTGTTGCATGGTTTGGGCGATAGCATGGAAGGATATCAATGGTTTCCTGATCAGATGAACCTTCCCTGGCTGAATTATGTGCTGGTCAATGCGCCAGACCCCTATTTCACAGGGTTTTCCTGGTTTGATATTCAAGGGGATCACGAAGAGGGCATTGCGAGAAATCGACAGCTTCTCTTTCAGACGATCGAAAAGGTTTGTGAGACCGAGGGCATTGAGCCATCTCACCTTTTTGTGTTTGGGTTTTCACAGGGTTGCGTGATGACCATTGAAACAGGTATGCGCTTTCCACATCTCCTGGCAGGTTTGATAGGTGTTTCGGGATTTGTCCATCGACCCGAGAGCCTGCTGGCTGAGGCTCAACCTCATGCAAAGACCCACCCTTTTCTTCTGACGCATGGTTCCTTTGATGCGGTCATACCGCACAGCCCGGTCGAGAAACAAGTCGATTGCCTGGCCGAGGCAGGTATCCGATGCCAATGGAAGGTTTTTCCCAAGGAGCATACGATTTATGGAGAAGTAGAACTCCAACTCTATCGCGAATTTCTAGAAGAGATTCGTGCAGGCCTTCAGCCGGCGGAGGGCTGATTTGGAGGGGGAGATGCTGACAAGCCTATGCGGAAATCTTGCCCACGCGGGAGCTTTAGCGTGCCCTTCAGCTTGAAGTGGGGCCCGGTTCTTTTGGGGGTGGGATGTTTCCTGCTGGTCTCCCAGATCGTGGCTCAAATGGCCCATGGTAGAGTCGATGAGGTGTCGCCCGAAAAAGGTTCTCCGGGGGTCATCGTTGAAATCACCGGTCAAGGGTTGTCCACAACCCGATCCGTGCGTTTCGGGCTGGCTGAAGCTGCTTTTGAGGTGGTTTCTGATCAGTTTTTGAGAGCGATTGTTCCCGTAGGGGCCACTTCGGGTCCCATCACCATTCAAGGCGAATCGGGCTTTGCCTTAAGCTTCGATCTGTTTGAGGTGGCTCCATGGATAGAGGGTTTTGAACCTGAGATGGGAAAGCCGGGAGATAGCATACGTCTTCGAGGTTTGAACCTGTCCCAAGCCACCTCACTGTGGTTGGGGCCTCGCGAGCTGGACTTCGTCAAACTTGCCGACACCCTTCTGGAGGCCACCCTACCTGCCGACATAACATCCGGCTTCTTCCGGGTGGAAAGTGAGGCTGGCTGGGCAGAGTCACAAGCTTCGTTTCGAGTCATCGGGCCTGAACCAGTGGTGACTGGATTCCATCCGAGTCAAGCCGCATCAGGATCCATGATCACGATTCAAGGAGTCCAGTTCAATGGCGTCAGCGATGTGTGGTTCGCAGATAACCAACCGGCCCGCTTCAGTGTGGTGGCGGATACTCAAATCATGGTTCAGGTCCCTGAGGGTGCGGTGTCGGGTCGGGTTCAACTGAGCTCGGTCATGGGTGTTGCGGTGAGTGAAACACCCTTCCTGGTTCTGGGAAGCGGACCTTTCGCCGATGCCGTGGAGCCAACCCAAGTCAGCTATGATGAGAGCCTGATCATTTCAGGTATTCATCTGGATCAGGTATCGGCCGTATACATCGGTCAACAACTCATTCCGCACACCTTGGTCGCAGATACACAGCTTCATGCCACCATTCCAGGGGGGTTGACTTCGGGCAATCTCATCCTTCAGTCCATCCATCGTCGAGCGGATACTGAAATATTCATCGAGGTTGTAGGTAACGATCCCCTGGTGGCCCAACTGGAACCACCGGGTGGGATTCCGGGAGACACCTTGATTCTCACCGGAAAGAATCTCAATGCCGTACAATCAGTGTGGTGTGGGAACGTGGAATGCGACTTTGAGTCGGTCGCTTCCACTCAGATGAACCTAACGGTCCCGCCATTGCCTCCGGGTAGCTACCCCATGGAATTGCGCACCTCTCAAGGAAGTGTTTTGAGTGCGGTGAGGGTCGAGGTTTACGATTATCAACCGATCATCCATTCCTTCCACCCTCAAGTGGGGCAGGCGCTGACGACAGTCATCATCGAGGGAAGCGGCTTGAATCTCGTACAGGAAGCGATGATGGCTGGCCGAATAGCTTCCTTTGAAAAGGTTGCTGACACCCAGATACGGATGGAAGTCCCACCCGGCGCCACCTCCTCGACCATTGACCTGATTCATGTCGGTGGGACGGTCGCCAGCGGTAGTCTTTTTTACTTCTCGCCTATCTTGGATTCTCTACAACCGATTAAAGCTCGAGTTGGGGAAGAGGTCACTCTGTTGGGGCGCCACTTTCAGGGGCTGGAAAGGTTGCAATGGAATGGTCTGGATATCCACCCCATCCATCAGGACGGTGAAAGGATCCTTTTCATCGTGCCCAAGGAGGCTCGGTCAGGCGATCTCACGGTCGTGACCCCCGGGGGCAGAGTGGTTTCACCCCAACCACTGGGTGTGTTGCCCCAATTGGATGCCATGGAACCTGTCATGGGGCCTGCCGGGACGCTTGTCACCTTGTCGGGGTCCGGACTTGGTGAAGTGACTGCCCTCCTGTTGGGGGAGTTATCCCTTCCCTTTGAAAGAACCGCTGATGGAGAACTCCAATGGGTGGTTCCACCCCTTGCCGCCAGTGGCGTGGTCAGCGTTGTTTCGCCGGTGGGCTCCTCCACGGCTCCCCAGCTTTTTGAAGTAAGGGATCTTGCAGATTTGTCTCTTGAGGTGACGGGGCCTGCAGAAGCGGTCTGGAGGCAGCCTCGTACCTACCGTATTCAAATCACCAACCAAGGACCTTCCATTGCAAGAGAGGTATTGGTTCAGCACCAGTTGCCGCAATCCATCGAATATCGCCCCACTGTTCAACCGGGAGTTGTCACAGAGCGCCTGGGAAATGTCATCATGGATACCATCCTGCAGTTGGGTCCGGGGCAAACCCTCACCATTGATCATGTTTTGGAAACGCCCAATTATGGTCTGGAGAATCATCGCTTTGAAACCATCAGTGCCACCTTTGATCCAACACCAGATGATCGACAACAGGATTGGTTACAGGTCATCACGGGCCCCATACCAGCTCTTTCCATCCAGACCAAAGGGCCTAAAACAGTGGCTCTCTCGTGGGATGCTGCGCTCCGGGGTGTTTCCCCTCGGTTGATGCAGAGCCGTGGCTTTGGGCCTGAGATGGATGCCTGGGAGCCGTTAGACAACAGCCCGTTCATTTTGTTGGGCGATCACTATGTCCTGATTTTGGAAGCCCCATCCTCACAGACCTTCTTCCGGTTGTTCTTCGAAGGGAGTGAGTACCTATTTTCAACCTCCCTACCATGAGTTTGCTATTCAATGATCACGCGATGCATCGCACCCACTTGAAGGGCTCATTCAAGTCATGAACAGGGATTCGGCATTCACAAACCGACTCCCCCCGGGACAAGTGTGGACCCGCCGCTTTCCGGTGGTTGGCGAAAAAGCAAGCAATGCTTCCATGGCACAACCTGAACATTGGCGATTGGAGTTCTGGCTTGAGCAGTCGCTCATCGGTTCTCTCGGTCACGCTGAGCTTGCGAGCATGCCCAGGGAAAAAGTGGTGTGCGATATTCATTGTGTCACCGGATGGAGCCTGAGGGACGCATGCTTCGAGGGGATTCGGCTTTCCACTCTTTTCAGGGCACTACCTGGGCTGTCCTCTCCAGGCATACGATTTGTTCGATACGTGGCCGCCTCGGATCGAGAGCATGATACTTCCACAAGTCTCTCTCTTGCCCTTAAGGAGGGCTGGCTGGTGGATCGAAAGGATGGGAAACCCTTAAGTCCTGAACATGGATTCCCTTGGCGTACGCTCTTTCCCAGTCGTTATTTCTACAAGAGCCTCAAATGGATTACGCAAATTCAGTTTTTGCGGGAAGACCGTCCGGGTTATTGGGAGCGAAACACAGGGTATCACTCACAAGGGCGGCCGTGGAGAGAGGAACGGTTGGATGCCATTCGCTTTACTTCCTCCAAGGAATGCGAGACTTTCAGGGCCCTGTCTGATTTTCAGGACTATCGAAAATCTCAAACAGTGATCGTCAAGGCCAACCTCAGAAACTGGCGTCCGGTGACGCGGAATCTCAGCGGACTACAGCTCAAATTGTGTGATTTCTCCCATGCGGATCTCAGGCATGTTGACTTTTCAGATGCGAACCTGACCTTTGGACGTTTTTATCGGGCGGATCTTCGCGGGGCTCGCTTCCACCGAACCGATTTGGAGGGCAGTGATTTCACAGAGGCTTTGTTGGAGGGCGCCGTTTTTTGTGACAATGCGCTTTCAGCGGCAAAATTTTTCACACCATCCAAGCACACCAGAAGCGCCCAGGAGAATCCTCATGCGGGTATGACCCTATCCAACCCTCAGGGTCTGCTCGAAGACCAGGAAGCTTATCTGCAATCCTTGGGAGTATTGAAGGACCTTTAGTCGCAGGCGTGCGTCGCCGGGATGACTTCAAGAAGCCGAGGTGTCATTGCCTGATGACCTTTCTCCACTCTCTTCCGAACTCTCCTGCGAGTTCTCCTCCGAGCTCTGCCCCTGCTTTTGCTTGGGCTTCATTTGGGGAAACAGAAGGACATCCCTGATGGATTCCTGACCCAGCAGCATCATACAAAGACGATCAATCCCCATGCCCATGCCGCCAGCAGGAGGCATCCCGTGTTCCAGAGCTACCAGGAAATCCTCGTCCAGCTTTTGTTGCTCGCCTCCAGCCTGTTGTTCCAGACGTTCCCGTTGTTGCACCGGATCGTTTTGTTCGGTGTAAGCCGGAGCGATTTCCTGTCCATTGATGCAGCACTCGAACACCTCGACCGTGGAGGCATCTTCTGGTGAAAGTTTTGCCAGAGGAACCAGTTCCTTGGGAAGATGGGTCACAAAGGTGGGTTGAATGAGGGTGGGTTCGATGAATTTTTCGAAGATGGCGTTGGTCACCTCGAAATCTTCATCGCCTTCCTGAATTTCTGCTCCCAATTCGGTGGCCTTGAGTCGTCTTTGCTCGGGGGAGAGCTCAAACCAGTTGTCTCCTGCTTTTTCGCAAATGAGGGTTTTGTAGGGGACGGTTTTCCAGGGAGGGGTCAAATCAATGGTACGGGTGATTTCTCCATCCCGGTTCTTATGCTCGATGACCAGAGTCCCCAGAACCTTTTCCGCCACATGGGTGATCATTCCCTGAACCAGGTCCATCATGCTTTGGTAATCCCCATAGGCTTGATAGGCTTCCAGCATGGTGAATTCCGGATTGTGCCTTCGTGAGATGCCCTCATTTCTAAAATTCTTGCCAATTTCAAAGACGCGATCCATGCCTCCAACCAGGAGTCGCTTGAGATAAAGCTCGAGAGCGATGCGCATGTAGAACTGACAATTCAGCGCATTATGATGCGTGGTGAAGGGTTGGGCCGCTGCGCCTCCGGGGATGGATTGCATCATGGGCGTTTCCACCTCAATGTAGGCCTGATTGTGGAGGTAATTCCTGATTTCCCGAATGATTTGACTGCGTTTGAGGAAGACATCTTTCACCTCCAAATTCGCCATCAGATCCAGATAGCGCTGACGATACCGGATTTCGGTGTCTTCCAACCCATGCCACTTTTCGGGGGGGGGTCTCAAGGCCTTGCAAAGGGGTACGAACTGATCGATTTTGACGGAAATTTCTCCCATCTTGGTCGTGAACATCTCACCTTCCACGCCGATGAAATCGGCCATGTCCATCGATTTGAGTAGCTGGAAAGCGTCCTCTCCCAAGTGTTGTTTCTGCCCGTAAACCTGGATTTTGCCACTGCCATCCCGAATATCGAGAAATTGGCTTTTGCCCATGACGCGTTGCGCAGTGATGCGTCCAGCCAGACGAACCCGCCTGCCTTCCTCGTAGGCCGACTTGGCTTGATGGCAGGTTTCCTCCGGCTGAAACTTGTTTTGGAAAGGGTCCTGTCCTTGTTCCTTCAAGTGACGCAGCTTGAGGTGCCTTTGTTCGATAAGTGAGAGGGTTTCTTCCATACCTTAAAGTGTTGGAATTAAGCATAGATCCAGGTCAACTCCAAGACATGAATCCAAGTTCAACCCGCATCAGACCAGAGGGCGGCTCTGGTTTGAGGCATGATAAAGAGGGAGAAGCCTATTTACCTGCGCTCCACCCGCCATCAATGACGAAGTCGGTTCCGGTGATGAAAGCAGAGGCGTCACTTGCAAGGTAGAGTGCGGCTGCAGCGATCTCTTCAGGCTTTGCCATCCGTCCAAGTGCTTGAGTAGAGGCCATTTCCTGATAGGCCTTTTCTGGGTCGGGGTATTCCTTCAGCCGGGCGGTCACAAAAGGGGTTTCCACGCGTCCTGGACAGATGCAGTTGCAGCGGACGCCTTCTTTGGCGTGGTCAAGAGCCACACATTTGGTGAGGCCGACGACAGCAAACTTCGTGGTGCAGTAGGCAAGGCGATCCCTCACCGCGACCACCCCCCCAATGGACGCCAGATTGATGATGTTTCCTTGGCCGGCTCCGATCATGTCGGGAATCGAGGCCTTGATCATGTTGAAGACGCCTCGAACATTGGTGGCATACATGCGATCCAGGTCAGCCCCTTCGGTCTGAAGCAACGTGCCGACGTGTCCGATGCCTGCGTTGTTGACAAGAACATCGACTTTTCCGTGATGGTCCTGAAAGTCTCCCACCATCGACTGACAGGCTCCATCCTCCGTCACATCCAGGCCATGAGAAGAAGCCTTGAAACCCTCCTCCTGGATCAGCTTTGTGGTCGCCTGGGCAGCCTCAGTATCCTTATCGATGACCCCCACGAAAGCTCCCGCTTTGGCGAAAAGCTGTGCGATGGCGGCCCCGATGCCAGAGCCAGCGCCCGTCACCAACGCTGTTTTTCCACTCAACTCAAACATGGAACTTGGCTCAAGGTAGTTTCACAAGATCAGCAACCGTCCACATGTCTTCCCTGCCGGGATATTGATCTCGGACACTCTTCACTTCCTGTGGGTCCACCGGGCTGGCAGTATGACCCCATTCCCGTCGAACATAAGTGAGGATGGAAGCAATTTGATCGTCATCCAGAGCTGTGGCCAGGCCTGGCATGAGCAATTCCCAGTTCTTGCCATGAACCTCGATCGGGCCCTGAAGTCCATGCAAGGCAATACGAATCATGCGCCCCTCCGAGCCAGTGGCCCAGTCGGAATCTTTCAGCGGAGGAGCCAGTCCTTCCTGCCCCATCCCATGCGGTTGATGGCATGCTCCGCAAGTAAAGGTGTAAAGGGTTTTGCCTGTCTCAAATCGTTCCTGTTGTACTTTTGTCAGGGGCTCTGCCAGGGTGACTTTCACGGCAGTGGTCGCTTTTCCTGGCCATGAGAAAGCCTCCAGCACTCTGTTGGCGAGCTCTGCGACCTCCTTGTCGGATGATTGGCCCGCTTCCAGAATCGCGTCAGGCGAGGAGGGGAGGGTGATCGGCTCTCCGGCGAGAACCCATTCTCCCTGAGATTTTTTGAATCCCCCCGCGCGAAAGCCAGCAAGGATATTTTTCTGCAGCGAACTTTCCAAACCTTGAAGCAGGGCGATGGTCTTGAGAAGAGATGAGGTGTCACCGCTGCGGATCACGCATGCTGCAAGATCCTGATGAACAGCAGTCAGACTGGCATTCATTTCGGTAGGGAGCCAACCAGAAGGCTGAGTGATTGCCTGCAGCATCTCAGCCTCGCGGTTTTCCAATCCAGAAAGGATAGCACTGGCCATGTAGGGATGATTCGCATTGCGGGTAAGCATGTTGGCCAGCACTTTCAAGGCCTTGGGATCCTGGCTCTCACCCAGAGTCATGCCCAGTTGCAGTTGAACCTCTGGAAGGTCAAACTGGTGGCTCGTCAGGCGCTCCAGGGCAACCGGTCCGATCGATCCATTGAGGTGCGCTTCGGATACCCTGATGGCGGCAGAGCGTACTTTGGGGTGCGTTGCCTTGAGTGCCACTTCGATGGTGGGCCACTCTACTCCTCCCATTCCGTCCAAGGTCCAAAGGGCATGCAGTTGCGCCAGAGGATTCCGCTGATTGGACACCATGCCATTGAGAGTCGGGATGATGGACGGGTCTCTCCTTTCCACCAGGAGTCGCTGGGCAACGCTTCGGGTCCACCCATTTTCATGACCTAGTTGGGCAGCTAACTCAGGCGTGCTCATCGTCGACAGGGGATTCGTCTTCTGTCGATCTTTGCCTTTGTGGTAAACGCGGTAAATGCGTCCCAGTCCGATGGGTTCATAAAGACCTCGATCTTCGATTTGACCTCTCAAAAAAGAGGTTAGGTAGATACGGTGCTGGATCAGACCTCGGTAGAAATCCACGATGTAAAGGGTTCCATCGGGGCCATTGAACGCGTTGACGGGCCTGAAGCGTTCATCAGTCGAGGTGAGAAATTCCATCTCACTGTAGGCATTGTTGGCCTCGAGGGCTCCGTGGCGTTCCGTGATGATGTTGCGCCTCACCAGATTACCTGTCGGTTCGCACACAAATGCATTGCCCTGGTAGGCCAGTGGGAATTGATTGCCACGGTAGATCACTGGACCACACGCGCCGGTGTAGGATCGCAAGCGTCCATCCTCTCGCAGTGTTTTGCTTCGGTAACCTCGATTGACTCCAGGATTGATGCGCGCGGGCCATACTTCCTGGCTGGAGGCCAAGCGGACACCTGCTCCCCTGGCTCCGGACAAATGCGGATTCCTCTTCAAGTAGGCCGCAGGCAGAATGTCGCCTCTGAGTTGGTCGCTGTTGGAATTGTAATAAATTCTTCCGTAATTGTCCTGACTGATGCCCCACTGTCCTCTGGAATGCGTGGACTGACGCATCCATTCACCACCTTCATAGCGAAATTGCACATCATGGTTGGCACTGTAAATCCAGTTGTCCATGGCCCACATGAGCCCATTGGAGGCGTGTTCCGGGTTCGATCGCATGCCATGCTTCGGGTCGTTTTGAGTGGCGTAGTCATTGGCAATTTCCGTGCGCTCATCGCATTTGAGATCCCCGTCAGTGTCCTTACAAAACCAAAGACGTGGCGGTTCTGCGATGACGACGCCGTCATCAATGAGGGCAATGGCTCGTGGCATGACCAGGTTGTCCAGAAAAACAGTGGATTGATCCATCCGACCATCTCCATTGGTATCTTCCAAAACAACCACCTGGCCGACGGGTTTGTCTTCCCCAGTTCCTTCAATGTTGGGCATGTAGCCTCTCATCTCGACAACCCAAATGCGACCATCCGGATCGAACTGCATGGCGACAGGATCACCCACAAGAGGTTCGGCTGCCACCAGCTCGATACCGAATTCGGGAGGTAGTTTGAAGGAAGCCAGTGCGTCCTCAGGGCTCAGTGGAGGGGAGGGCGGGAGTACAAGATGGTCCGGAAGGGGCGCTTGGGATTCTCCTTTTTTGTCCCCGTTTTGTGCGTAGGCGAACCAAGGCAACAATCCGATGAGTGCAATGCTTAGAACCTTCATGTGTCTTATGATTAAGAAACTAGCGCTCCACGGTCTCTGACGCAATCCCTTGGGACGATAAATCCGTGATCTTTTGGGTGTGATTAGGTGTTTGGGGCCTTTGAATCAGCTGAACTTATAGATGGGTTCAGTGTGTTGAATGAACTTCTGTCGTCAGGGCCTTTGGCTGGGAACACCCTTCATGCCATGGATCGGGATGGGGTGGATTCCTGTACGTGGCGTCCCCAGAGCCATCCGAGCAGAAGAAAGAACGGCCATGAAAGCGCCGGAATGTAGAGGCCAAATTCGATGGTGTTTTGTATCGACCAGGCACACAGTCCGATCCAGACCACTGTCAGAGTGGGGTTTTGCTTCAACCCTTGTTGAGGGCGGCAGCGAATCAGAGGCCATACAATCCATGCAAGGTAAAGAAGAGCGGCTATCCAGCCACTATCCGATGCCTGTTGCAGGTAATCATTGTGCGCCAGTCGCGCCATTTCGGCATCCTCGGGCTTGCTGAGACTGAAGACCCGCACAAAGGTGCCGGGCCCGGATCCCAGCAAGGGATGCTCCATGCTGGATTTCCAGCCTGCTTCCCAGTAGGTCCACCTGGCGCTCAGGCTGGTGGCCCCCTGTTCGAAGTAGTTCTTGAATTTCAGGCTGAAGGCGGTGCCTGCCATGAAGAGCACCGCGAGAACGGTTAGGACCTTGGCGCGCTGCTTCATGCCTGAAGCCAACAAAAGCAACGCGACAGATATCATTCCGACCAACCAGCCTCCCTTCGAACCGGACCAAACAATGCAGAGCGCACCCCAGACGACCAAAGTGCCAGTGATCAACCACCGAGAGGGTGCTTGAAGTTTTTGACTCAAACGCCAGACCGTCAGGGATGTCAGCGGGAGAAACAGAAGGATGCCGGAGGCCAGAGCATTGGGATAAAACAAGGTGCCAAAGATACGATCCTTGCCGATTTTCTCGAGAAATCCCAAATCACGTTTTAATTCGGGAGGGACGTTTCCGGCCACTGCCAGACCCGATGACAGGTGAAACTGCTCGATTGCTTGCTGAAGAAGTGTTTCATCACGGCGTATGGCCTGTAGCCACAACGGATCCTCAAGTGCTTTTTGCAGAAAGTCCTCAGGATAGGTTTCTTGCCAATAGGGTTGACTGTAAATCATCTGGCGGGTCGCTTCCAATCCTCCCATGCGCTGCTCTGTGGCGGTCCAAAGGCATAGAACAAGCCCCAGACTGGGCCCCAGGAAGGTAGATGACAAAACCCTGTCGCGGCTCAGAAGGAAAAAGCCGCTGTAGAAAAGGGCCAGTAGTGTCAAAAAATGCCCAACCATCATCCACGAGAGCTCTCGGTCGATGCTCCCCCAGGTAGAGGCCAGCTGAAGAGTAAACCAGCCCATGGGCACCAGGAGGAAGATGGATCGGCGTCGAGTGCGATGGGGCCATTGAGTGAAGGCCCAAAGAGCCCATAAAGCCAGGAGGAGAGTGCCATATTGCATCGGCCAGGGCAGGAAAATCCATTCGAGGATTCCGGAAGGCGCCTCTACCTGGTCCTGAAGGATGATGGGGATTCCGAACTTGAGTAAACCGAGCATGATGAGAAACCCCGAAACCCATCCGATACGCGGTTGGCTTTTCGGCTCCTCTGGTTCGATCGAGGCATGTTTTGAGTTCGGTGTCATTCTGATCCTTGTATCAAGCGTTGCTCACAACTGGATCTTTAATAGATGAACCTCCAGTGCAAGGGCTTCCTGAACATTGGACAACAAGGTTCTCTGCAAGTCCTCGAGCAACTCGATGTTGGCCAGAAGTGCCTGTCGATCCGCTCTGGGTTTCCACCTCAGCTGCTCCGGACCCAGTGATGGAAAAGCAACCTGGTGAGCACTTCCCTTTTCAGCGCTCAGCCAGAGATCCCTCAACCACCATTGGAAAGCACTCAAGTGGTCTGTGCGCACTCTACGGTATTCGGCTTCTACCGCTGCCTTCATCTCGTCTTCTCGCCGTTTTCTGAAAGAGGCTTCGACCTCACTCGACAACCCATCCAGAAAACGTTCTTTCATGTTTTCCTCGATGGAGGCTCGGGAGGTAGCGAGTTTTGAGGTCAGGACCCCCAGTGCGCGATATCGGCCCATCATATCCGAATGCTCCGCAGAAAGCATGCGCACAAAATCTTCCAGCCAAGGCGCATGGTGTGTCCTCATTGCTTCCATCGAGTCCCCGGAAAAGTGAAGGCTTAGGCAACGACTACGAATGGTATCCAGAAGTCGGTCCTTTTGAGTCGTCAAAAGAATCATCAAGGTGGAACCCGGAGGTTCCTCCAAGGTCTTGAGGAAAGCGTTGGCTGCCTGCGCATTCATGCGATCGGCGTCCACCATGATCCATACTTTTACCTCTGCATCATTGGGTTTGAGAGCCAGGGTGTTCACCATGCGTCGAACTTGATCAATGGTGATGACGCGTGATTTGGACTCCGGACGGATCCACTGGATATCACCATGCAGGTGGTTTCCGATCCGGATACAGGAGTCGCAGTGATCACAAAAGTCGCTGGACAAGGCATCCGAAGGTGTTCTATCCGACAACGTTTTCCGGCAATTGACCGCTTTGGCCAGGGCCATCGCAGCCAGTTCCAGGCTGGCACGAATGGACCCACTGAAAAGGTAGGCGTGGCCGATGCGCTGGTGATACAAGCTTCGTTGAAGAAGCTCGATCGCGGGCAATTGAGGGATGAGGTCGGCGAAGGCCATGGGATTACGAACTACCTCAGAGGGATGCTGGCGAAGGATTTCAGCGTCAACCAACCTGAGGATCCATCACCCGTTTGGATGCGCTGCCAGTCACCTTTTTTTTCCTTCAGAAGGATTTCCTGACCTGCCTTGAGAGGTTGAAGGGTCTTGGAATCCTCAAATGGACTCGCATGAAGGGAAACACCTTCTTCCAGAACCACCCCTAGCTGGGTAGCTTGAGTGTGAAAAACGAGAAATATCAGGAGCAGCAAGGATGGTGGAGTGATCCAAGTGCTCAGCCGGATCCATCGACTCCAAAGCCTGGGAGGGTCTGTCATGATCATGTCTGCCCCTTTGAGTAGACAGGCCATCCAAAAGGGAAACAGGCAGATCACCGCCCATTGGTTCAAGGTCATCAGACGCGTCCAAATACTCCCTTTGGAGAGCAAGCCTTGACTCGGTAGCCCTGCGGTTTCCCGAACAAATCGTAAGTTTGCCTCCGTGTCGGGGTCCAGTGGATCCAAGGCGCGTGCCATGAGTAGGTGATAGATTGCCTGGCCGGTCATTCCCTGGCGGAAGTAAGCGCTTCCACAATTGTAATGGACTGCCGGGTTGGGAGGATCCTTCGCAATCATCGCCAAATATTGCTCGATCGCCTGGTCAAAGGCCTTTGCTTCAAAAGCCTGATTGGCACGATCAAAGGTTTCCTGTTGAGCGGAGGCGACGGTTTGAATCAAGCAAAGCAGCAGCGTGGTCAGCCATGCCGTGCAGGGAACGACGAAGCGGGAGACGTCCTTTGTATGCGAAAGGGGTGCTTTGGTAAGAGGTTTTCTAGAATGCTTGGGTTTCTCCATGACCGCTGCTGACTTGACAGCGAGGTTAGAAGGTCACTCTGGATTTTGCAACCCACGGATGCGTGAAGGGCATCCACAAGGTGGGGTGATCAGGACGCAAAGTGCTCAGGCCATGCGGACTGCCCGGCCGGCATGAGGGTGTTGCAGAATTTTTAAACAGATCAGTCCCTCCAATAAGGATCGAAATAGGTCCTCTCAAAACGGCCTCGTTGGGCCTCCAGGACCTTGGCGTTCTTCCAGCTTTCAATATGTGAATCCACGAACCCCATGTTGATGCGTCCGTTGTGGGTGACAAAATTGCCCGTGGCGGCTGTCCCACCGGGAGTGAAGCTTGCATTGCGCATGGTGCGTGGGTCTTCATTGATCAGCAACAGTTTTTGAGTGGGCGTGGCGACAGCGCTTGTTTTCACTCCCTTGGGCCCCGTGTTCTTGCCCCCAGCAAGGTTTTCGTTGCGATCGATTTTGGAATTCATGCTGAAATTCACACGCTGGGCCATGCCGAGTGCTTTGGTGCTCGGGCAACGATACACCTGATAGACATTGGTGTGTCGTTCCGAGTAGGGGATCCTTGATTGTCCAGTGACATAAGAAAAGATCGAACCGGCTTCTGCATGGAATCCGTAACTGCGGCTCCTCCATCGGCTGGGGGTGTCGGCGTAAGTGTCACTCTGACCCCCAAAAACCCAATCAGGTGGTTCATTTCGATCCACCCCTCCGGACCAGGGGAGATAGTCACTGTTGTCATCACTGTAGAGAATCATGCCGAGTGTGATCTGTCGCATGTTGCTCTTGCATACTGTACTCCGGGCTCCTTCCTTGGCTTTCGAGAGGGCGGGCATGAGCATGCCGGCAAGAATGGCAATGATGGCGATGACCACCAGCAATTCGATCAGCGTAAAAGCATGCGTGTGGCGAATACCCCGAGGGAAGCAGTCGTTTGAAGGAGTTCTTAACATCACTCTTGATCTTAAAAACCCCTCCTCAACTGACAAGATTAATGTGTGGCTGTTACGGCCGGCTCAGGTCATCGCATGTCGAAGCTCGTATTCTGCGATGGCGTTGGCCAATCCGATGCCTGTGTGTTGCTTGGCTTCTACGGTGGGGTCCAACTCCAACTCCTTGAGCCATCGGGTGGTCTCAGGCCCGATGCTTGCCAATTTCATTTCAGGATAAGTCTCCATGAGGTCGGCAATGTCAAAGCGCTCGTGAAAATGACGCACCGAGGATCCGCTGGCAAAGGTGATCCAGTCAGCGCCGGAGTGAAGGAGTGATTCGCTTTCCTGAGTGGAAGCACTCGATGCCGCCACGGTTTGATAAGTGGCGACATCATCGACAATGGCTCCGTGATCTTCGAGTAACTTGGGTAATTGAGGGTTGGCGACCTCGGCGCGAGCAAGAAGAATACGCAGATTATCAAGGCTCTCATGCTTCTGTATGGCTCCCAAAATCTCCTCTGCCTGATAAGAGTCGGGGATGGCATCCACTTCCAGATGGCTGCGGGTGATACGGGCTGCGGTCGCCGGCCCAACGGCCGCCAGTCGCA
>Ga0181589_10001205_pt1 | contig 19875 bp, 16 predicted proteins | sample 071ome_25_FD_132444 | JGI IMG/M metagenome (GOLD analysis project Ga0181589, IMG submission 132444) | Coastal salt marsh microbial communities from the Groves Creek Marsh, Skidaway Island, Georgia - 071410BT metaG (megahit assembly) | ecosystem: Environmental > Aquatic > Marine > Intertidal...
GCGTCGTTGTAATCTAGCCCTGTGCCTTCGTAATGTTCGACCAAAAGGCGATCAGCTTCAGGGTGGCGGATCACATTAACCGAAAAGGCACTGGCAACCGCCACAGTTGTGATATCATCATGGGTAGGGCCAATACCGCCAGAGGTAAAAACCAAATTATAGGCCGCTGATAAGGCTTTAACCGCTGCGACAATTCCATCATGGGTGTCGCCGATCACCCTAACCTCAGCTAAGGCAATACCGCGATCATGGAGAAATTGAGCCAGGGTATTAATATTTTTATCTTGGGTTCGGCCAGAAAGAATTTCATCACCAATCACTAGCATAGCGGCAGAGGGTTGCGTCATAACATCACCTGAGATAAGACAAATAAATAACCTGTTATATCCCTAAACCTATTCAGATCAATAGCCATCACGGTCAGCGGAACCCCTAAATGCATCTACCACCCCTAGAACAAGGCGTATTGATTAAGCGCTACAAACGGTTTCTGGCGGATATTGATTTTGGTGATCGGATAGAAACCGTGCATTGCCCAAACCCTGGTGCCATGACCGGACTAAACACCCCCGGCCTTGAAGTATGGTGTTCGCGTTCGGATAATCCTAACCGCAAATTACCCCTGACATTAGAGTTGGTGAAGGCAGATGGCGATCTTGTAGGCATCAATACCAACCGCCCCAACAGCATTGCGCATGAGGCACTGGAACAAAATAAAATCTCTTCATTGGCGTGCTATCGGCATATCCGGCGAGAGTATCAATGGAAAAAAGGGGTTCGTTTTGATTTTCTGTTGGATGAGGCGGATGATGAGTCACCGCCTATGTTGCTGGAAATTAAGAATGTGCATCTTCGCCGCCCAGAATTGCCGGATGCCGTCGCCTTTCCTGATTCGGTAACCGCCCGCGGCAGTAAGCATCTTGCCGAACTAACCAGTGCCATCCAAGACGGGTATCGGTGTGGTTTGCTGTTTGTTGTTCAGCGCATGGATGGGGATCATATGGTCATAGCCGATGATATTGATCCTTTATATGCTCAGAACTTGCGGCAAGCGCATGAACACGGCGTGGAAATTATGGCATGGCGTTGCAATATTTCGCTTGAGGCTCTAACATTAAATCACCCTATACCTATTAAGATACCGGAATAATGCGAACAGAACCAATTCCCCGTCATGACCAGTTTGGCTATATCAAAATGCGCAAGGCAGGCAAATTGGCCGCTGAAACTTTGGATTATATCGCCCCTTTTGTGAAAGCTGGCGTTACCACGCTTGAGCTTAATGATCTCTGCCATCAGTTTATCACTGATCATGACGCTATCCCTGCGCCCCTCGGCTATAAAGGGTTTCCAAAGGCGACATGCATTTCTGTTAATCATGTGGTTTGCCATGGCATTCCTTCGGAAAAGCGGCTGATTGATGGAGATATTGTTAATATTGATATCACCGTCATTCTGGATGGATGGTATGGCGATACCTCGCGTATGTACTGGATTGGTGAGCCAAATGTAAAAGCTAAGCGGCTTACTGATGTTACCTATCAGGCTATGATGCGCGGCATCGAAGTGGTGAAACCCGGCGCTACCCTTGGTGATGTTGGTCATGCCATTCAAACCTATGCCGAAGCGGCACGTTTCTCTGTGGTTAGGGATTTCACAGGCCACGGCATTGGCCAGCAATTCCATATCGCACCGACCGTGTTGCATTATGGCCAACCCGGTGAAGGCATTATCCTTGATGAAGGCATGATTTTTACCATAGAACCCATGATTAACACCGGCACTTGGCAGGTGAAAATCCTACCTGATGGCTGGACCGCAGTCACCAGAGATCGCGGTCTATCCGCGCAATTTGAACATACTGTTGGGGTGACCGCAGATGGGGTAGAAATTTTTACCCTATCACCCAAAGGATATACTCAGCCGCCTTATCTGTGATTGTCTGCCGCAATATTTTGTTATAAGCAATTTCTCATAGATTTAGACTGGTATCAGGAAAATGGTTTTCCCTTTCTGTCAGACAGGATATATTAATTGTTATTAGCTGCGTAGCATTGACCACGTTGTTTACTCGGTCAGCACATAAGAAACCTATCCCATCAAAAATATCGATCACCATTAATGTGAATAATGGTTTTGATGATAGGGCATGTATGACCTATGAACCCCAAAAATACCCAACCCCCTATTTCTGATCATGCTGGTCATCGGGACCGCTTAAAAACGCGTATTCAACAGCATGGCGCAACAAAACTGGCCGATTATGAGTTGCTTGAAGCCCTGTTATTTTATGCTATTCCGCGTCGTGATACCAAAGAAATATCTAAAACTTTAATCAATAAATACAAATCTATAAATAACATACTTAATGCAAACTATGATGAATTAAAGACAATTCCACATATAGGTGAACACAGCATTATCCTGTTTCGACTTATTCAGGCCTTTGCCGTGCGATTAGGGGAAGAAAAGATTATTAAGAAATCCACCTTTGGATCATGGAAGGATGTGATTGAGTATTGCCGGACACGCATCGGATTTGAAGATAAGGAATATTTCCTAGCGATATTTGTTGATAGCAGTAATAACATTATTGCCGCGGATGAACTAGCCGCCGGAACCATTGACCGCGTGGCAGTCTACCCCAGAGAGGTCGTTCGCCATACCCTAGGCTATAACGCTTCAGCGGTAATTTTGGTGCATAATCACCCATCGGGAAGTATTGAGCCATCTAAACAAGATATCGTAATGACCAAGACCATCCATCAGGCCATTCAAGCAATTGATGCCCGGCTTCATGATCATCTTATCATTAGTGGTGAAGGTCATTTCAGTTTTAAGAACGCAGGCTTAATCTGACATCCCCCTATCCTTACCTCAACAGCTATTAGCCCCTATGATTGTCATGAAGGTAAAATCATGCTGTGAGATGCTAGACAAGCGGCACAACGCTGACTAACATGGCGCCTTATTTGGATTACCGAAAAGTCAGGAATTAAACGGATGATACCCCGATACTCGCGCCCGGAAATGAGCCAGATATGGACGGATGAAAGCCGCTTTCAAATCTGGTTTGAAATTGAAGCGCACGCTTGTGATGCGCAAGCAGAGCTTGGTGTAATGCCAAGCGAAGACGCCAAGACCATCTGGGAAAAAGGTAAGTTTGAGGTCAAGCGCATTCATGAGATTGAGGCAGAGACAAAACATGATGTTATCGCGTTCCTAACAAATCTGGCTGAACATATTGGCCCTGCCGCAAGATGGGTGCATCAGGGTATGACATCATCAGATGTCCTCGACACCACGCTTTCGGTGCAACTGGTCAGAGCCAGTGATTTGATTATGACGGGTATCAGCCGGGTGATGGATGCTCTTAAAACCCAAGCTTTTGCCCATCGTTACACCCCTAGCATGGGGCGCAGTCATGGTATTCATGCAGAACCTGTTACCTTTGGGTTAAAACTTGCAGGACATTACGCCGCTTTTGCCAGATCGCTTGAGCGGATGCGTCATGCCAGAGCCGAAATCGCGACTTGTAAAATTTCAGGGGCTGTTGGGACTTTTGCCCATATCGACCCATTTGTGGAACGCCATGTTGCCGCAAAAATGGGGTTAGTTCCAGAAACGCATTCCACCCAGATTATTCCGCGCGACCGTCACGCAATGTTCTTTGCAACGATGGGCGTTGTTGCCGCATCAATTGAAAATCTGGCAACAGAAATAAGGCACTTACAACGCACCGAGGTACGTGAAGCAGAAGAATATTTTTCTGCTGGGCAAAAAGGGTCATCGGCCATGCCGCATAAGCGCAATCCGGTTTTGACCGAAAACCTGACGGGATTAGCGCGCATGGTGCGTTCTGTGGTCACCCCTGCTCTTGAGAATGTTACGCTCTGGCACGAGCGTGATATCTCGCATTCTTCGGTGGAACGCATCCATGCCCCTGACGCTACGATTGCGCTTGATTTTGCCCTGCACCGAATGGCTGGCGTGGTGGAGAAACTCTTGATTTTTCCTGAAGCCATGCAGAAAAACCTAGATCAGCTGGGGGGATTAGTCCATTCCCAACAGGTGTTATTAGCGTTGACCCAACATGGGGTTAGCCGCGAAGATGCGTATCGTTTGGTACAGCGTAACGCTATGAAAGTATGGCATGAGGGTGGAAGTTTTCTAGATTATCTTTTGGCTGACCCTGAGGTTACTGACCATGTTCCGGCGGAAACGGTCACGGCGCTTTTTGATATCAATCATCACTTCAAAAATATTGATTACATTTTTGAACGTACTTTCAGCACAAAATAACGATGCCAGCGATTGCTTATCGTCATCAGGGTTGCTATTATGAAATGAAAGTATAATCCGATTATAGAAAACCCCATTTCCAAACAAATCGATGGCAAAACGCGACAAACTTTATGAGGGCAAGGCAAAAACAATTTTTGCCACAGATGATGCTAATCAATTGATTCAGTATTTCAAGGATGACGCCACCGCTTATAATGCCCAAAAACACGAAGTAATCATGGGTAAAGGTGTTCTTAACAACGCCATTTCCTATCATATTATGACTGCTCTGGGCGAGGCTGGGATCAAACATCATCTGATCAAGAAAATGGATCAACGTGAGCAACTGATTCGCAAATGTGACATTATCCCCGTTGAGGTTGTTGTTCGCAATATTGCCGCTGGTTCAATGGTTGGGCGTCTTGCCGGCAAACATATCCCTATTAGCCTAGGCACCTGCCTGAAAACCCCGGTTGTGGAATATTATCTCAAAGAGGACGCCTTAAATGATCCTCTGATTACCGCTGAGCATATCACAGGCTTTGATCTGGCTAGCGAAGATGAATTAAAGCAGATGCGGCTGACTTCACTTGCAATTAATCGCATTCTTGGTGATATCTTTAATGGCATTGACATCACTTTGGTGGATTTCAAATTGGAATTTGGGCGTCCATCACAGCGTCAGGACGATGACCCTTTGCTGATACTGGCGGATGAAATTAGCCCAGATAATTGCCGGCTATGGGATAAGACCACAGGCGACATTAAAGACAAGGATCGCTTTCGTAAATCTATGGGCGGCTTAGTTGAGGCGTATCAAGATATCGCAAACCGCTTTGGCATTTCCATCGCGGCGACATGAAACGGAGAACATTATGGTTAGCATAACCATTACTATCGGACTCAAAGACGGCGTTCTAGACCCCGAGGGTAGAGCGATTGAATCCTCACTCAACAACCTTGGCTATCATGAGGCGAGCGAGATTAAAACTGGCCGGTTGATCCGTTTCACCATGGATGAAGCTGATCATGCCAGAGCGCATCAAAAGGTATCTAAAATGTGTGAAACCCTATTGGTGAACACGGTTATTGAGCATTATGACATCACCGTCGAAGATTTGATTGAGGAATAATCCCATCGTGGCACGCATAGCGGTTATAAGTTTTCCGGGTTCCAATTGCGATCGTGATATCATTACGGCTATCCGTGATATTACTGGCACCGAACCAAACCAATTCTGGCATAAAGAAAGCACAATGCCACGGCAGGATCTGGTCATCTTGCCGGGCGGCTTTTCATTTGGGGATTACTTGCGGTGTGGCGCGATTGCCGCGCGCTCACCCATTATGGACGAGGTGCTAGAGCATGCTTGGCGCGGTGGCTATATTTTGGGGATTTGTAATGGCTTTCAAATTTTAACAGAGGCTGATTTGCTTCCTGGCACTTTGATGCGTAATCGTGGACTGCGATTCGTCTGCCGTGATGTGGTGCTCGAAACCCATAACAGTGATAATGCCATCCTGACAGGTCTGAATGAGGGGCAGAAATTGCGGATACCAGTCGCCCATAATGAGGGCAATTATTTTGCTGATGCTGCCACACTGAAAAAAATCAAAGATAAAGGACAAATTGCCTTTACCTATTCCGGTGCAGACCAAGATCCAAATTATAACCCAAATGGGGCGATTGATGATATTGCCGGCATTGTTTCAGAAAATGGGCGGGTTTTAGGGCTAATGCCCCATCCGGAACGCAAGGCTGACCCGATCCATGGTGGCTTAGATGGCCGTTTATTATTGAAATCTGTAATTGAGGCCGCATCATGACCGCTTCTGCTGACCTTAGCACAGAAAAACAAGCCGCAGAAATGGGCCTTAGCGCGGATGAGTTTGCGTTGATCTGTCAACGGCTTGGCCGAACCCCTAATTTAACTGAGCTAGGTATTTTTTCGGCAATGTGGTCTGAACATTGTTCTTACAAATCCTCTCGCCGTTGGCTTAAAACTCTCCCGACCACAGGTAAACAAGTCATTCATGGCCCGGGGGAAAACGCTGGTGTTGTGGATATTGGCGATGGAATGGCGGCGGTGTTTAAGATCGAAAGCCATAATCACCCTTCATTTATTGAACCATATCAAGGGGCAGCAACGGGTGTTGGCGGTATTTTGCGTGACGTCTTTACGATGGGTGCTAGACCAGTGGCTTTGTTAAATGCGTTGCGCTTTGGGGCGCCTGATCACCCTTTAAGCCGTCATCTGGTTGGTGGTGTAGTTAGTGGCATAGGCGGCTATGGAAATTGTATTGGCATCCCAACCGTTGGCGGTGAGACGCATTTTGACCCCAGCTACAATCAGAATATTCTGGTCAATGCTATGGCTGTAGGGTTGGCACAGGCTGACCGGATTTTTCTTAGTGCTGCATCAGGACCCGGAAATCCGGTGATTTATATTGGTGCCAAAACAGGCCGTGACGGCATACACGGTGCAACCATGGCTTCGGCGGAGTTTAGCGAAGAGGACAGCTCCAAGCGCCCAACGGTTCAGGTTGGTGACCCTTTAGCTGGAAAATTGCTGATGGAGGCTAGCCTTGAGCTGATGGCTTCTGATTCAGTGGTTTCCATTCAGGATATGGGGGCAGCGGGTTTGACCTCATCTTCGGTGGAAATGTCCAGCAAAGGTGGCTTGGGCATGGAAATTAATCTGGATAAGGTTCCCACTCGCGAAAAGGGCATGATCCCTTACGAAATTATGCTGTCCGAATCCCAAGAGCGGATGCTGGTGGTATTAAAACCTGACGCTATGGATAGGGCAAAAGCCATTTTTGATAAATGGGATTTGGATTTTGCGGTGATTGGCAAGGTAACGGATAGCGGCCATTTGGTATTAAAAACTGGTGATCAAGTGGTAGCAGATCTGCCGATTGCCCCTTTGGTTGAAGATGCCCCTGAATATGATCGGGATTACAAAGATACCCCAACAGCGAAGCCTATTCCTAATCAAGACTTAATTACAGAAATGCCATTGGGTGAAGCTTTGATAAAAATGATGGGTAGCCATTTTCTGGCTAGCCGCCGCTGGATTTACGAACAATATGATCGTCATGTCATGGCAGATACTATCATTGAATCAGGTGGTGATGCCGCTATGATACGTGTTCATAACACCCAGCGTGGGATGAGCATGACCACAGACTGCACCCAACGTTATGTTCTGGCTGATCCTTATATGGGCGCGATGCAAGCTGTGGCCGAGGCTTATCGCAATATTACTGCTACCGGCGCGACTCCACTTGCCACAACCAACAATCTGAATTTTGGCAATCCTGAAAAGCCAGCCATTATGGGACAGATTGTTGGGGCAATTAAAGGTATGGGGGCGGCTTGCAGTGCGCTAAATACGCCTATCGTATCAGGGAACGTATCGCTTTATAACGAAACGGATGGAAAGGCGATTTCCCCTGCCCCCGTGATCGGAATGATCGGGGTGATTGATGATATTGCCCATGCCATAAAAATTGCCATTAATGCCCCTGATGAGACGGTTTACATCATTGGCCAAGCTCAAGATACCAATGATGGCTGGCTGTCAAACAGTGTTTATGCCCATGTTATTGCCGATCAGACGATGGCATCTGCACCGCCACCTGTTGATCTCACCGCTGAGGCAAAGCATGGCGATATGATCCGGCAATTAAATACTAAAGGGTTGATTACCGCTGCTCATGATATTGGTGATGGCGGCGCCTTAACCGCATTGGCAGAAATGGTACTGGCTGGGTCTTATGGGGTAGAATTAATAGGTAGCGATCATCAGCGAAGCCATGGCTGGGCCTTTGGAGAAGATCAGGGCCGTTATTTGATTGTTACTCATGATCCTGACGCAGTGGAAGCCGCGGCGCAGGCCGAACATATCCCTTTGCAAAAAATAGCCACAACCATTTCGGCTAAGGAATTGAAACTTGGCAATGATGACATTATTTCAGTAACAGACCTGCGTTCAATTCATGAAGGCTGGTTACCTAATGTCATGAGTCAGAAAAAAGGGGCCTAACATGGCGATGCTTGCCGAAGATATCCGTGCGTTAATCCTTGAGGCTCTGCCAGACAGTGATGTGACCATTGAAGACTTGCGTGGGGATGGTGACCATTATTCCTGCCACATTAAGTCTAAAGCCTTTGCTGGTAAGACCCGGGTTCAACAACACAAAATAGTTTATGAGGCTTTAGGCGGCCGGATGGGAAACCAACTTCATGCCTTGGCGATACAGACCACCCCAATTGAGGAGTAGATCATGCTGGACGATCAAACCAAGAGCCGAATTGAAAGCGAAATCAATAGCCAAGATGTCGTGCTGTTTATGAAAGGTACCCCTGTTTTTCCACAATGCGGATTTTCAGCCGCAGTAGTAGGCGTATTAACCCATCTGAATGTTCCTTTTCGCGGAGTAAATGTGCTGGAAGATGACGCCGTTCGTGAAGGCATTAAGGCCTTTACCGACTGGCCAACCATTCCACAACTTTATGTCAAAGGTGAGTTCGTTGGTGGCTGTGATATTATTCGTGAGATGTACGAAACCGGTGAACTGATTGAGATGCTGAATACGCGCGGCATTGATGCCGCTCCCCAAGCCTTAAACAGCTAACGGCCAACTTCAAGCCACTTTTCTTTGTTGACGATGACAACATGATGCTAGCATCATGTGACTTGTCTCAGGTATTTTCATACCTGACCTTTCAACTTGGAATAGGTCACATTTGCCCTAGCAAGAAAGGCCCATAATGTCTGTCTTTATCTGGGGTCTGTTGTTATTACTGTGTTTTGTGTGGAGCCTCTCTTTTTTGCTAGCAGAAATTCTGCTTGAGAGCGTTCGCCCCTTTACCATTGTTTTTAACAGGGTATTTTTCGCCAGTATTGTGATGGTAATCCTGATTAAGCTATTGGGAAAACGCTTTCCAGCATCGCGTAAAAATATATTTTTGTTGTTTTTGTTGGGATTGACCAATAACGCCATCCCCTTTTCAGCGATTGTCTATGGCCAGCAGTTTATTACTGGCGGCCTTGCCTCAATCATCAATACCAACACTGCGTTTTTTACGCTGATCCTATCCAGCATGATGTTTGTTGATGAACGGCTGACTATGATTAGGCTTTTGGGAATTATCTTAGGAATTACAGGTGTGATTATTGCCATTGGCCCGTCTGAATTGCTGTCTTTGTCGGTGGATAATTTAGGACAGCAATGCATCATCATTGCTACCCTCTGTTACGCAATTTCGACAACTATGGCGCGGAAGTTTATTAAAGGCGTAGACCCTCTGGTATCAGTTACTGTGATGCTGTTATCAAGTGCGTTCTGGATGGGGATCATTGTCCTTTATATGGAAGGACTTCCCTTATTTACCCCAAGCACGGTGAACATCATTTCTATTGGATTACTGGCGGTATTATCGACCAGCCTTGCCTATATTTTGTATTTTATGTTGCTTGAACGGGCTGGGGCAGGAACAACAACACTTGTTACTGTCCTTATTCCGCCTTTTGCGATGATCATGGACGCAATCATCCTAAAAGAGGAAATCACCAGCCCACAAGTGGCTGGCTTTATGTTTGTTGCTGTTGGGGTAGTAATGGTTGCCCGTGGCCTGCCAAAGCAGACCACGAACTAATGCTTAACGAGAATAATATTCGATAACCAGATTTGGTTCCATTTGCACCGGATAAGGCACATCTTCGATGTTAGGGATACGGGTAAAAGTTCCCTTCAATCCTGTCTGATCAACATCGGTATATTCAGGAATATCACGTTCAGCAGAAACAATAGCATCAAGCACTGATGGGATATTGCGTGCGCGTTCACGCACTTCAACCACATCACCAGGCTTTAACATTCTGGATGGAATGTTACAAATGTGACCATTTACCAAAACATGCTTATGGCTGACCAATTGGCGTGAAGCAAAAACCGTTGGGGCAAACTTCATCCGATATACCATAGCGTCAAGACGGCTTTCCAGAATACCAATCAGGTTTTGACCTGTATCACCGCGGCGGCGAACAGCCTCAACGTAATATTTTTTGAACTGCTTTTCACCGATGTTACCGTAATAGCCTTTCAGCTTTTGCTTCGCCATAAGCTGAATACCGTAATCGGTAGGCTTACTGCGGCGCTGACCATGCTGACCAGGGCCATATTCACGGTTATTAACAGGTGATTTGGGGCGACCCCAAAGATTGACGCCTAGACGGCGGTCGATTTTATATTTCGCGTGATGGCGTTTATGTTCTGACTGAGAGGCCATAACAAACTCCTTATGTGCATATGCCCTTTTGGGCTTTGCTTGTTGCCCCGGTAGGGTCAAAACAGACGTCAATCTGAATTGACCGGGACAACTAACCACAATGCAAATTGTCCACGTTCCCAAGAATGAAGCTGTTTATTAGAAAAAAAGCAGGTGTCTGTCAAGCATCAACCGCTACTTCTGGCGCATTTACGCCATCTGCTCACACTTTAGGATATGCCTGATCGGGCAATAGCTTTAATGATGCCATGCAAGGTGCGGATATCCTGTGTTGAAAGAGGGGCTTTGTTAAACATCGCTTTGATGTTTCGCATGATCACTGGTCGCATATCAGGACTTGCAAAAAACCCCCCTTTGGCAATGCTATCCTCAAGCACACTGTAAAAATATTCACGATCTTCTAGGCTAGCCTTATCTTCTTCTTCGATTGCAATTTCGGTCTGTTGCTGGGTTAAAGCCAATCCTGCCATACGGCATTCCCATCCCATCAGCAACACAGCTTGGGCCAAATTCAATGAGGCAAACGCCGGATTCAAAGGAACAGTTACAAGAATATTAGCCAAGGCCGCTTCATCATTATCAAGCCCTGCCCGTTCCGCCCCAAACAGCAACCCTGTCCGTCCTCCTGTCTGATGATGGCTGATGATAGCGTCAGCCGCTTGCCGAGGCGTCATGACCCTTTGTGCCATGCCGCGTTTTCGGGCAGTTGTCGCAATTAATAGGGTGATATCTCCTGCCGCTTCTGGGGTTGTTTCGAAAACCCTTGCCGTCATGAGAATATCAGCACCACCAGAGGCCATAGCCTCAGCCGCTGGATTTGGCCAGCCGTCACGGGGTTTAACTAGCCTGAGATCCTGTAATCCACAGTTTTTCATCGCCCGGGCGGCGGCACCAATATTTTCACCCATTTGAGGATGAGACAAGATAACGGCAGGCATTATATTTGCCGGCAACACATCCTTTTCAAGAGCTGAACGGTTTGTTCCGGCCAAGGGTCAATTCTCCGCTGCGATCATCGCCCCAGATTTATAAAGCTTCCATGTCATCGCATCGGTCAATGCCATGACGGAAGCATCAATAATATTTGTGGATACCCCTACAGAGGTCCAGTTGTTGTTTTCAGTATCTTCACATTCAATCAACACTCGCGTCACTGCATCAGTGCCGCCATCACCTTGCTCACCGGTAAGAATTCGCACCTTATAATCTACCAAGGACACATCTGCTAATATTGGATATCCTCTAATCAAAGCCTTTCGGATTGCGGTATCCACGGCGTTAACTGGGCCATTCCCTACCGCAGCCTCATGATAGGAGTTTCCGTTTATAACTACGCTTGCTGTGGCTTCGGATTCTACAATCAGACTACCCTTGGCGTTAAAACGGCGTTCATCCATCACCCTAAATCGGCCAATGCTAAAATACTCTGGCACATTTCCTAACCGCCTTGCCACCATTAGCTCAAGGCTGGCCTCAGCGATATCATAGGCATAGCCTTTATATTCTTGTTCTTTAACCGTTGAAATCAGGCTGTTTAGACGCTTATCTTTGGGATCAATAGCAATTCCAAGCTGTTCAAACCTAGCAATGAAGTTTGATTTCCCTGATTGGTCTGAAACGATATATTGGCGGCTATTTCCAACTTTGTCAGGGGAAATATGTTCATAGGTGCGTGGGTCTTTTTGAGCTGCGGAAGCATGGAGACCGCCTTTATGTGCAAAAGCCGCATCACCAACATAAGGCGCATGAGCATTGGAATGGCGATTAATTCGGCTATCCAGCATCCGTGACAACGTTTTTAACTTTGTTAGATTATTGCTAGGAATGCCCGTTTCATACCCCAGTTTCAGCATCAGATTCGGGATTAAGGTAATCATGTTGGCATTACCACAACGCTCACCAATACCATTAATCGTGCCCTGCACCTGTCTTGCCCCGGCTTCAACCGCCGCTAGCGTATTAGCAACAGCTAGACCGGCATCATTATGGGTATGAATGCCAATGTTAATATCGGGAAAGGTGTTTCTGACAATGCTAACCGCATCATATACTTCACCCGGCAGACTGCCGCCATTGGTATCACAAAGCACAATCCATTCTGCCCCGCCATCACGCGCAGCAGCTATGCTATCTAAGGCGTATTTCTGATTGGCCTTATACCCATCAAAAAAATGCTCGCAATCAAACATCGGCTCACGTCCCTTAGCCTTTGCTGATTTAAGGGAGTCGATAATCATCTGAAGGTTTTCATCAAGCGTAATGCCAAGAGCTTTAGTGACGTGAAAATCCCATGTTTTGCCGACCAGACAAGTCGCATCTGTTGCCGCATTAATAACCGCCACCAAACCGGGGTCGTTATCTGAGCTTCTTCCACTGCGCCGTGTCATGCCAAAAGCCACAGATTTTGCGTGTTTCATTTTCGGAAACCGATCAAAAAACTCATCATCTGTGGGATTAGCACCTGGCCAGCCACCTTCAACATAATCAATGCCCATCTCATCTAGGGCTTTAGCTATGGCAATTTTATCAGCAACAGAAAAATCGATTCCGCGTGTCTGCCCCCCATCACGCAAAGTCGTGTCAAATAGCCATATCCTTTGGTCGGTCATTACTCTTTCCTTATTCATCTTTTCCTATTTTATGACATCATGGGCGCAGTGCCGCAATCAAAAGCTACCCTCGCCGCCACACGGTACCCTCAGCTTTATCTTCAAGAGTAATGCCAAGCGCTGCTAATTCATCTCTAATTGCATCAGCGGTGGCAAAATCACGCTGGGCACGGGCGGCATTACGGCGTGCAATCCTATCCTGAATAGCGGCATCATCCAATGCATCATGGGCATCGCTTTGGCCAGGGCTTTGGGTCGGGCTTTGGAACCATGTTTTAGCCCTTCCCTCTAATAAACCCAGCATAACGGCAGAGGCCTTTAGGCTTTCCTTTGCCCCGTCTTCACCGCGGTTAGCGGCGCCGGCCAGATAATGAAGTCGGGCTAGGGCCAGTGGGGTATTCAAATCATCTGCCAGCGCCGCCAAAAACGCGGCATCAGGGGCAATATCTGTTGCCAGATCATCATCACCAACCGCTCGATACAACCCATTAAGCGCAGCTTCGCTTTCTTTTAAGGCCTCAACAGAGAAATCCAGAGGCCCGCGATAATGTCCTTGCAACAGCGCATGACGGATCACCTCACCTCGCGTGGTTTTTAACAAATCAGCCATAGTGACAAAATTGCCAAGCGATTTTGACATTTTTTCACCATCAACAGTGACATATCCATTATGCAACCAATAGCGCGCCATATGATCTGTTCCATGCGCGGCGCAAGATTGGCTTATCTCATTTTCATGATGCGGAAAGATCAGATCAAGACCACCGCCATGGATATCAAACTCATCCCCAAGATAGGCACGGCTCATTGCTGAACATTCAATATGCCATCCCGGACGCCCACGCCCCCATGGGCTATCCCAACCTGGAACATTGGCGGCAGATGGTTTCCATAAGACAAAATCCATAGGGGATTTTTTGTAAGGGGCTACATCGACCCTTGCCCCGGCCTTTAGTTCATCCACACTGCGCCGTGATAACGCCCCATACCCCTCAAAGGAAGGCACATCAAACAACACATGACCTTCGGCAACATAAGCATGGTTGCGATTGATCAAGGTGGAAATCATATCAATCATTCCATCAATATGGTCCGTTGCCCTGGGTTCAGCATCTGGTGGTAACGCCCCTAAGGCCTGACAGTCTTCGTGAAACCTGGCAATAGTTTCATCTGTTAATTCACGAATTGATCGGTTTTCTTCCGTGGCTCGAGCATTAATCTTATCATCAACATCCGTGATATTTCGGACATATGTCACTTTGGGAAAGCAATACCGTAACATCCGTACCAAGACATCAAACACCACAACGGGTCTGGCATTGCCAATATGGATGCGGTCATAAACCGTCGGCCCACAGACATAAAGCTTGATATGATGAGGATCAATCGGCGAGAAATGATCTTTTTGACGGCTAAGCGTATTATAAAAACGAAGCGGCAATGGGGACATTAGCACGCCTCGCCCTTAAGCCTGCCAATCATACGCTCACGCCCTATGAGGGGCAGAAGCATAGCCATTTCTGGTCCAGATTGACGACCCGTTAATGCCTGACGGAGGGGCATAAATACAGCTTTTCCCTTGAGGCCGGTATCTTGCATGATATGTTTTGTCCACTGCCCCCAAAAATCACCGTCAATCGCCTGATCGGGAAGTTGATCCATAGCCGATATTGCCGCTGTCATCATCGATGGATCAGAAATCACAGGGGTGATGGGTTCATGAACAATAGCGGCCCATTGCTTGACCTCTGACAGATCAGAAATATTCCCTTTTACCGCCGCCCATATGAGAGCAGCGTCTTCCACCCCTTCTAAGCGGTCTTTGACTTGATCAAAAGAAAACTCAGCCAATACCTTAGCATTGATCTGGCGCAACTGTTCAGGGTCAAATCGCGGTGTGGCTCGGCCAAAGCGCGAAATATCAAAACCTTTAACCAGATCATCCATATGCGCACGAATTTCCACGGGATCAGAGGTTCCTATGCGTGCCAGCAAACTGGCAATGGCCATGGCCTCAATCCCTTCATCCCTTAGACTGCCAATGGAAAGTGAGCCAATCCTCTTGGATAGTCCTTCACCATCCGCGCCAGCCAAAAGCGCAAAATGACCCATCTGCGGAACAGCATAACCTAAGGCTTCAAACAGCTGTATTTGTGCAGCGGAATTGGTGGTGTGATCTTCGCCGCGCAAAATATGGGTAATACCATGATCACCATCATCAATGACCGAAGCGAGGGTATAGATAAAGCGTCCATCTGCTCTTAAAATCACTGGGTCTGAAAGGCTGGACATTTGGATCGATTGCTCACCGCGCACCATATCCTGCCAAGTTGTAGTGTCATGATTTAGCAAAAACCGATAATGCGGCACTTCACCCTTGGCTTTACGGCTTTCAATCTCATCCTCAGAAAGCTTGAGCGCGGATCGGTCATAAACCGGGGGACGCCCTGATGAAAGCTGTGATTTCCGCTTCAAAGACAGTTCTTCTTGTGATTCAAAACAAGGATAAGCCCTGCCTGATTTCAAAAGCCGTTCTAGCCCATCATGATAATGATTAAGTCGCGATGACTGCCGATCTTCACAATCCCAGTGCATTGCCATCCATGCGAGATCAAAGCGAATGCTGGCTTCATAAGCTTCATCCGAGCGTTCATCATCCGTATCATCAATACGCAACATAAAACGCCCCTGGTTAGCGCGGGCAAAAAGATAATTGACCAAGGCCGTTCGCATATTACCAACATGAAGATGCCCAGTTGGGCTAGGGGCAAAACGCACTAATGGGGAAACCATTATTTCTCTCCTGTGCCATCATAGGCAGAAGTAATTGGGAAGCGCCGATCCCGATAAAAAGACCTTTTGGTCATTTTTGGTCCTGGCGCGGCTTGTCTGCGTTTATATTCCGCGCGTTTTAGCAATATTGCACAGCGGCGAACAATATCAGCATCAAAACCTAATGCGATGAGATGTTCAGGTGAGGCCATGTCTTCAACTAATCCACGCATAATCGCATCCAGCAAGGGGTAGTCTGGCAAACTGTCGATATCTTTTTGGTCAGGGCGCAATTCCGCTGATGGCGGCTTTGTGATAATTCGCTTGGGCATGACCTCACCTTCTGGGCCAAGCACGCCTCTTGGCAAATGTGCATTTCGCCATTCTGACAAGGCAAATACCGTAGTTTTCCAAATATCAATCAAAGGTGCGTAAGCCCCACACATATCGCCATAAAGCGTTGCGTAACCTGTGGCATATTCTGATTTGTTCCCCGTGGTCAGCACCAAGGCCCCGGTCGTATTTGAGATGGACATTAATATCATGCCGCGGAGCCGCGATTGTAAGTTTTCCTTAGCCAGATCAGCGTTGCCGCGATCAAAACTATCTGCCAGCACTGTATGGGTGGCATCCATAGCATTAGCAATATCAATCTCATCAAGACGGATACCTAACCGCTTTGCCAATTCGGCAGCATCATCAAGGCTGTCTTGACTAGTATATGGGGATGGCATCATCACCGCCTCAACCTGATTCGCGCCTAACGCGTCCACCGCCATCACCGCCACAATGGCTGAATCAATTCCACCAGATAGCCCCAGAACCACGCGTTCAAATCCATTCTTAAGGACATAATCGCGAATCCCAAGAACCGCCGCGCGCCAGATCGCGGCAAGACCTTCTTCGGGTTTGACCACCGGCCCTGTTATCGTCCAAGCCCCACCCCTTTTGGTCAATTCAATTATCGATACCATTTCTACAAAAGCTGGCAAATGACAGCCTAATTTTCCACCGGGGTTAATCGCAAAAGACGCCCCATCAAAAACAACATCATCCTGCCCACCAACCAGATTGGCATAAACTATTGGGATTTGATTTTCACTAGATCGTGCGACGGCTGTTTGTATCCGAAGATTTGTTTTATCGATTTCAAAAGGCGAGCCATTCGGGCACAAAATCACCTCTGCGCCCTTATCCACAATATGGCGAACGACATCTTGGTGCCACAAATCTTCGCAGATTGGCAAACCAATAGATATGCCGCGCAAAACCACCGGATCAGGCATAGGTCCGTGGGCAAAGTTACGTGGATCGTCAAACACACTGCCAATTGGCAATCGGGTTTTATCACGAACCGCAACCACTACCCCAGCATCCAGCACATACACCGAGTTATAAATCTTACCGTCATGGCGTCGCGGTGCCCCTAGAATGATCGCTGGGCCGCCATCAGCGGTTAAGGCCGCCAATGTGTCTACCGCCTTTTCGACTTTTTCCAGAAACCCTTCAACCAAAACCAGATCATCGAGTTGATAGCCCGTTAACACCATTTCGGGCGTTAAGATAATATCAGCCTGTTGCGCGGCAGCTTCCTGTCGCGCTTTGGTCAGTTTCTGCACATTTTCATCTATTGCACCAAGCAACGGATTAAGTTGGGCAACAGCACAGATCAAGCGAGTTGTCATAACGGTTTCCTAGCAGGAAAGACAAAGGCTGGCAAAGACAAAACTACCCACTTTCCTTAGGGGATCAGGAACTCACGCCCCTTTTTCACCCGGCTAACACCATCGTAAGCGATAATATCCGCAGTGGCATAAGTCTCAGACCATTTGTTTGGTAAATATGATCCGCTACCTATCAAATTGACAGGCGCGTCAGCCAAGGCAAAGACACGGCATTTTTCAGGGCCAAATCCACTTGAACAAACAATCTTGACCTTATCAAAACCATGTTGGTCAAGCTGTTCTCGTAAATGCCAAGTAGCGGCGGCAGAAACCCCTGTTCCAATCAGGTTTTTCAGCTCTCCATCAGTACGGTAAGCACGAATAGATTCTGGTTTGTTACGATCAAGAACAGCATAAGATTCCTGAACATCAAGCCCCTCACAATAACGTCCGCCATGGGTATCAAGCCGCAGGGATAATTGTCCATCAGCTGCCATATCGCGAAACGCATCTGCCACGGCTAGGCTGTCAGTAATCTCACAGCCAAAATAATCAACCAACACGGTTAACGGTTCATCAGGAAAGGTTTGCCGATAAAGCTGTGCCGCCTCAAGCGTTGAGCCAGCATACCCGATCAGCGCATGAGGCATGGTACCGCGTCCACGAGTAACCCCAAAAAAGGGTGCGGTATGGTCGGTTGATGAGCCGATAAATCCAACAGCATGGTCTTTCTGCTGTGCGACTTTAGAGCCAACAGACGCACCATAAGCCATCAATTCTGCCATATCTGTGCCCGCACAATGCCGCGCATCCATGGCTAAGAAAGCCACATTTGGTAGCGTGCTACACATGGCATGGGCATTATAGGCCGCCACTGACGCCGCGCCTATGCGTTGCAGAAACACCGTTTCCAAATCAACCAGACTGGCTAATGATCCCGTGATATAACAAATCGGCTGACCGGCGCCAACCCAACTGCCTTCAGGGTGGCGAATATCAATCTTTACCTGTTGATGGCGATGCGCCATCATGGCCTCTAACCACGTGATTGCCATATTTGGGGCAGATAACACCGGCCGACGCATGAAAATGGCGTATGTCACCGTGACATCACCATGTTGTTCAACCACCGCCTTACTGCGCAGGAAATAACTGTCAGCAAGTCTGGGAAGTTGGTCAGGTAGTGGTCCCGGAAATGGCGAGGTGCCCATTGGATTGCTCCATCAATTCAGATATGAAAAACGGCAGAGTTTAAGACGCCTTAGCCAAAATATTTCCACCCTCACGGCGTTTTTGCAAAAGGTCTGCAATCAAAAAGGCCAATTCCAAGGACTGATTAGCATTAAGCCGTGGGTCACAGAACGTATGATACCGATCCGACAATGTTTCTTCAGAAACCGCCTGAACATCACCGCCCACACATTCAGTTACATCCGACCCTGTCATCTCAAAATGGATGCCGCCAGGATGAGTGCCTACCATATCATGGGCCTTAAAGAAGCCGGTCACCTCTTGGAGAACATCCTGCACGCGGCGCGTTTTATAGCCCGTTGAGGCTTTAACCGTATTGCCATGCATAGGATCACAGCACCACACCACATGATATCCTGACTGTTTGACCGCCTCTAATAATGGGGGCAAGTGATCACCCACCTTATCCGCACCCATGCGGCTAATCAGCGTCAGCTTACCGGGAATATTTTCAGGATTGAGGGTTTCAATCAATCGTAACAAATCATCCGTTTCCATGCTTGGCCCACATTTCATGCCAATAGGATTACGGATGCCGCGCATATATTCCACGTGAGCACCGTCAATCTGGCGTGTGCGATCACCTATCCATAACATATGAGCAGAAGTGGAAAAATATCCCCCCTCTCGCGTGATCGTATCTTTACGGGTGAACGCTTCTTCATAATTCAACAGCAAGGCTTCGTGGCTGGTGAAAAACTCCGTTTCACGCAGCGGGCGCGAGGTGTCGCTAGAAATCCCGCAAGCACGCATGAAATTGAGACAGTCATCAATTCGGCTGGCGATTTGTTCATAACGGCTGGCTTGTTCCGATCCTGAAATAAAATCAAGTGTCCAGCCATGAACCTTTTCCAAATCCGCTAGGCCACCAGTGGCAAATGCACGCAACAAATTAAGGGTGGCAGAGGATTGGTGGTAGCCTTTCATCAGACGATCAGGGTCAGGCACACGATCTGCTTCAGTAAAAGCATTACCATTCACCATATCACCACGATAA
>Ga0181589_10001206_pt1 | contig 19872 bp, 5 predicted proteins | sample 071ome_25_FD_132444 | JGI IMG/M metagenome (GOLD analysis project Ga0181589, IMG submission 132444) | Coastal salt marsh microbial communities from the Groves Creek Marsh, Skidaway Island, Georgia - 071410BT metaG (megahit assembly) | ecosystem: Environmental > Aquatic > Marine > Intertidal zone...
TAAGTATTGATTATATTTTCAAGAAATAGTTTTAAATTTAAAATCTGTACGGGCGTTTCGTTATCATCTATTAAAACAAGTTCATCTTGATCTTTTTCAAGCATAATATTACAAAAAGAAATTAATTCTTTTGTTACTGTAAACTGTGCTCCTTCGTAATAATAAACTAGATCTTGATAAAACTTTTCTTGGAATGATCTTTTTTGATTGTATAGCGTAGCCATATAATTAGAAACGTCTAATGCTTTTTCTAATCTTTCGTCCATAAGTCCTCTGTAAAATAGTACTTATAACAATCAAAAATTGTAATCTTAGATAATGATATGCAACAAATTACGCTAACGTAGTGGTATTACTTACAGAAGGCAATGCAACTTCTACATTGCTACCAGTAGGTTGATAATATTGAATATAACTTGTCAATGTTCCATCTACATTTTCATCTACTATTGGACCATAAGGAGGTGCTGGCGGATTAGGAGGTCGATCTCCTTGGTCATTATCTATAAACCATATTTTAAAATATAGTTTATTTCCGGTAGCAGAATCATGAGATGCTGAAATAATATAAACATTCTCTGCATAAACAGCGGCTGAACCGTTTTTACTAAAAATATATTCTGGCGTTGTAGTTAGATTATAATTTCCTTTAGTATTGGTAGTTCCTGTGCCAGTGGCAACCGTTGTATTATATCTAAATTTTATTGTTCCTGCATTACTTAGCAAACCTGCCCAATCTGCTCCTTTGGCACCTGAAGCGCCCGTAAGAGTAGCTGAAAATCTTATCTCTCCGCCGGCATTAAAAAAATATCTACGGTGCTCAAAATTTGTAAAAGTAACTGTTACTTCGTGCTTAATAGTTCCATTCCACGGAGTAGTCCTGACACTATTTGTAGCAAAAGTACCGCTAGTTGCATTAGTTCCATTTATAGAAAATTTATTGCTAGTAATAACAGTTATTGCAGCATCATAATCATTGTAACCTTCATTGGTGTCACCACTGCTTGTATCTGCCGCAATTACTTGTCCTACTTGAATATTACCTATATTACCATCTGCTCCTATTTGATGATTATTACATTTATTAATATCAGTGCGTAAAGCATCCATATGACTAGCTAAAATTGTAGTCCCGCTAGACACTTGACTACTAGATAGAGATTGTCCATATCCACTATTAGCTGAAATATTCGAAGCACTATACGCTCCAGTGCCAAGAATATTTGCTACTCTACTTTGTAAATCATTATACTGTGAAGCACTTATTTGTTGTCCAACTGATACCGTTGCCATATTTTTTCCTTAATAAGCCTTATTTATATTATTCATACAACTATCATTACAAATTTGATTTCATCATTTAAATTATCTTCTAAAGATTTTCCTACTACAAACACATTATTTTCAATAGCAGCAGGTGAAATAGCAATGGCACACCCAGGTTCAATTGCAGAAACCAACAAATCGCCTTTTTTAACAGGTCCAACTACTTTACAAGGAATTTTGCCACGTAATGCAATAGGTAATCCTGGAGATTCACTATTCATTAAGTGTGCTGGATTAGTTGACACTACTCCTGCTATCCTATAATCGCAAAAAGTATTTGATTCTGTTATTTCTTTTTCACCGCCAAATACAACAACTGTTCCAGGTTCGTAATCTTTATCAGATTCGTAAACTTCTGCTAAATCGGCATATTGAGCTTGAGTAGCAGTTCCTCTAAATAAATTTGCACGTATATCTCTATTTGCGTCTCTACCAACGATTGTATTTGCTGTATTGTTTACTGTTGCAGATCTACCAGTTCCATCTAATTCCAATGTTGCTGCGAGAGTTGCTCTACCATTAAAAGTAGTTGCAAACATAGTTGTAAATCTTTCACTATCACTGCCTATTTCAACAGTGTTAACACCAGTCAAATTTATAAGATTACTGTATCCAGGCAAAACACTATTAGCTTGAAATCTAATTGGCATTTGTTGTTGGAGATTAATATCATTAACCTGAATATATATTTCTCTACCTTGCTCATTAGCAATCATACCTTTATCATCATTAATAATCCTAATTTTTAAATCATTAGAATCGCCAATAGATATACCAAGATCACTAAATTCTACTAAATTTGTAAAGGATGCTAATCCAGTTTGCACATAATTTTCTGCTGGTATACCTCCAAGTCTATCAGCATTAGTTGCAGTTCCCCACCATCTATGTGCTGTGCTAGTAGCTCCTTGCGAACTATTGGTTGTATTTTTTAAGGTTAATCCTTGTCTAACAACATCAAAACCTGGATAATCAGGAGCTTCTTCGGCATTTATAACAAATTCAATTCCACTTATGATATGTATTACTTCATCTGCTACTACAGACACAATTACAGGTCTATTAGTTCCAAAACTATCCCTTATCGTCCTACTTTGGAATCTTGTAACACTATCCCCAACACCTTGTGGTCCTATTAAAACAAAACTAGTTCCGTTGTAAGCATATAATTGTTCGTTTTGTGTATCCCACCAAAAATCTCCTTCGCTTAGTCCAGCGGGAGTATTACTATCTACTTCTGCTCCACCTGTGGTTCTCCATCTATTACCATCATAAAATTTTAATTTACTGGTAGAACTATCAAACCATATTTGTCCCATTAATGCTTTAGGAGGTTGATTGCCTCCTGCAAAATTTTCTAATAAGAATACAAAATTTTCATTTTGTATTTCTCCGTATCCTGCATAATTTTTTCCAACTAATTTTAGATCAGTTGTTTGATCAATAGTACCATCTTCAACTACTGTGAGCTGAGCAGTATTGTACTTGTTTATAATATAAGCCATTAATTTCCCCTATCTGTTATTTAAACGGCAACCCTCGATACAAATGACCACGATACACCACTACTTTGATAAGTGTACACATATCTTGTCGGAGTCAAAGTTACTGCTCCACTAGCAGTCGAATTAGCTACTATACTTTGCACCACTGATTCAGTGCCTGTTCCTGTTGCATCTCTCACATTTTCATAAGCTACTTGTAAAACTCCAGAATTATCTGACGCAACACTTACAATAATTCCCGAGGCAACACTATTATCATATGATACAGTGAAAATTTTAGCAAATGAGCCTTGTACAACTGAATTAGGTGCCTTTAGTGCATCTAAAATAGTTGCAATACTATTAGTTGGTCCAAAATTTGTAAATACGTCATCTGGATCTGACAATCCACTTATATCAATACTAATTAAAATATCTACACTAGCTATTTCTGTGTCAACATAATTTTTTGTTGCTGCATCTTGTGCTGCTTGCGGATCACTTACTCCAGTTATCCTAGTGTTTGCACTTACTACATTTATATTTCCACCTACTGCTTCTAATTGTATTCCAGCATTAGAACTTGACATCTTATTTGCATCAAAATTTAAATAATCAATATCTAATTCTGTAAGTGTTCCAATCCTTGATAATCCTAAAGCACTAATAACTGTAGAACCTAAACTTGTCTTGTTCAAGACTGTGACACCGTCTACTTTTATAGATGGATTTGGTATTGCTAATGACGAAATTAAATTTATATTTTGATTACTGGACCAAGATTCTGTATTCACTTGATATAAAAAATCTTTTGATCCATTTAAACTTCTTAATATAAGTCCTCCGCCGTCTACTGTTGCATCGTCTGCTTCTGTACTATCATCTGTAATACCAAGTTCTATGTTTTTATCTTGTATTCGCAAAGTAGTAGCATCAATGAATAAAGTTTCACCTTGTACAGAAAAGTTTCCTCTTACGTTTACATCACCATTTACATCTAATGTTGTGTTAGGAGATGTAGTGAACATTCCAATTCGTGAAGCCGACGCATCAATATAAACAGCATTTAAAAAACTACTTCCAGTCCTTACACGTAATGCCAAATCAGTATTGCTTTGCTGTGTCTCTAATAGTGTAGTTGACCCTGCTATCTTTAATACGGCATACTCTGTATCACCTACACCAACACTTAATCCTGCACTATTTTTAATTCTTAAACTGCCTGTTGTAACCCCATTAGAATTACTAGGCAAAAAACTTTCGGCTTGTCTAACAATACCAGCATCGTCAACTAAAGCTTTACTACTTGTTGCAACACCATTATACCAAAATCCAGTACTTCCAGTTTCTTCTTCTTGATTAGCAACATTAAATCCTTTGTACAATTTTTGCCTTTTAGGAAAATTTGTATCAAGAGGATCGACACTTAAACCAGGAATTGAATATTCTAAAGGTATTGTAAAAGTTTCTGGACTATAAACACCATAAAGCGTTCCTCCTATAAACAATTTAAGTATTGTTCTTTGTACATCTGTTGTATCTAATTGTGATGCAGTCTCAAACCCAGTTTTACCTTGCCCTGCATCGTATTCAGGTCCAACTAATGTTAAATCCGAACCATCAAATAAATATAATTTATTATTTTCATTATCTATCCATATGTCACCAGCTGTTAAGTTTGAGGGTTGTGAACTATTAACTATAGTACCAGATGCTGGTCGAAAACTAGTTCCGTCAAATACTTTTAATTTTTGATCTTGTTTATCAAACCATAATTGCCCAGTTAAAGGATTTGTAGGTGATGCAGTAGATGCAAAATTTTCTAACAATTTTATAAAATTTTCATTTATCCATTCTCCAAAACCTTTGTAATTTTTTCCTATTAAAGTTAAATCAGTTGTTGCAGTATCAATAATACCATCTGTAAGATCTATCAGTAATTCGCCATCTGTTCTATTTAATCTATAACTCATATATTATCCTTGCCCTGCATAAATTATAAAATTTAGTGTCATATAAGGATTCATGACATTTAAATTTTGTCCTAAAGGATCATCTGATATAATGCCGCCACTGTCGGGCAATGCTTGTCCTGCACCTGTTGCAGTGGGTGCATCATATACAATTGCATTATTATCATTAGGAGTACCTGATATATCTCTCAAAACATAATATTGATCGCCGCTTTCTCCACGTAAATCATGTTTATGTTCAGGTAAATTATCAACTTGAATTCCTACACTTTCGGCACCACTTTTAGCACCTACTACATCTGCGGCAATGTCAGTTATAACATTTGCACTATTGCCGCCCATATTATCTTTACCTAATGGAAATCTTCCCCTCAAATCAGGTAAAGCAAAATAACCACTAGTCGGATTAGCTTTGTAAGTAAATCCTATAACGTCATACAATCTTGTATATGCTGATATTAAAATTTCTGAACCATCACATAAGAGCCAATTTACTGGAGCATTTAATCCTGCATACGGAGTTATAACACCTATAGGAGTAGTTGGTACTGCACTTAATAAATTTTGTCTTGATATTTTTTTCAATCCAGTATCGCCACTAACCCTGTTAACCAAAAATTCATCATCTGCTTGTGACAATAATAAATTAGTTTTTCCTGCAATAATAGTATTACTTAATGTAGTAGCAAATACCTTCAAACTTCCACCAATTTGTCCATCAAACAAAATATCACTAGCAGTTATATCACCGGTTAACCTAAATGTAGTAGGCGATGTTAATTTATCAGCCGAACCTGCCCTACCGCTCACTGTACCGCTAACATTTCCTGTTAAATTTCCAATAAAAGTAGTTGCATATATATTAGCAAATTTTTGTGTTCCTGAACCAATATTCCTAGTGTTACTTTCATCTGGTTGCAGATTCTTTGTAGTTGTTACACCAGAAACATTTACATTACCGCCAATATAGGCATTTTTTGCAACTGCTAATCCTCCAAGTGTCCGTATTGATCCAGTACTTAGATTTGTGCTATCAGTTGTATTTGCTGTTCTAATAATACCACTTGCTAATATATTACCAGTAACATCGAGCTCCTCAGCTGGTGCAACGTTATTAATTCCAACTTTTAAATCACTGTCTATTCGCATTGCAGTTCGTAGAATACCATCATTTTTTACTTTTATATCAATTGATGATCCTGCAATGTTATGTTGAATAACACCTGCACTACCCGAAACACCTATATTCATTTCAGCATTTATACCATAATTTATTCCTGCATTATTTTGAATATTAATTGGAAAACTTGTAGTGCTCGTAACATCTCCCCGTAAAAAATTTCCTGCAGGAATTGTATTACCTGCTACAATCAAATTTTCTGCTTTTTCACTAGTACCATAATATTTGACAAAACCTGTTCCAGTTATGTTATTTGAACTTAAATTTATTCCAGGAAAAATAGATGTAAACCCAGGTATTTTAACTTTTGGTGTAAAGTTATATGTAGAAATAATTCCAACAGGTTCTGCTCCAACTTCAATTTTTAAAACGTTGTAATTTTGATCGTCTGTTCCTACTAATACTTCTGGGGAAATACCTGTTATTAATCCTTCGCTAAACTCGGGGCCTACTAACACCCATCCGCTACCGCTATATAAGTATAGTTGTTGATTATCAGTATCAACCCATAAATCTCCAATTAAGCTTTGAGATGCTAGAGGCGCACTATTTGTTTTTTTTAATCCGCCTGCAGACACCCAATTAGTTCCATCAAAAACTTTAAGTTGCTCTATTCCAGGAGTTGAATCGTACCATAGCTGTCCTTCAACCGGTAAAGAAGGTTCTGTAGCACTAGCAAAATTTTCTAATAAATGAAGGAAATTTTCTGCAATTACTGTTCCATAAGCCGTAGTATTTCTGCCCGGTAATTTTATGCTTGTTTCTTGATTAATAGTGTTATCTTCTATTGTGATTACACCCTTGTTAGCTTCATCAGTATAAGGAATTGTATATGCCATGTGTTATCCTTCCACCAACCCTGACAAGCTTTGCACTCTTATCGTATAATCTATCTGTATTAATCTATTAAGACTTTTTTGAACAGGATGAAATATCACATGGGTAATTAAATTACCTTCACCGTTTGGATTCCAACTCTTAAGACCTAGTTCATCAAAAACATATAAATTTTCTTCACCAGTTGCATTGTCAAATGCTTCTTGATCTGTAGGCTCTCCATAATCTAATAAACAAGTAACTAAAACATCAGTATAATTTGTTCCACTTACATGCCTAGTTTCTAACTTGTTCCTAACTGGATCAACATTGTTAATGCTACTATCATCTACAACTTTTGTATATGTTTGATTGTAAAGACTAGCATTAGTACCTGTATTATTTGGTGTTAAATAAGAAATAATACCTGTTGGGTCAACATTTGTGCCACCATTGCCAAAACTCATTTCATATATCCATCCTTGACCTGCATTACTCAAACTCTGTGCTAAAGAAATACTCATATTTTCATAATGTATAGCATTCCGTTTATCAACATAGATTTTTTTAGTTTCAGGATCATAAATTTTTATATGACCTTCTATTAAAATACCATTTTTTTCATTTAATTTATCAACCATAATTAATCCTATAAATTATTTATCTTGGCAAATCTACCTGATAAAACTGTAAAAACTTAGCTATATCTGTTTCACTTTCACTTAGAGTTTTACCATTTTCGTTCCAAATTTTTCCGATTTGTCTCACAACAATAACTTTTTGATTTTCTAAAGGTGTGTCTAGCAATACCAATTGATTCGAATTTTGAATTAAAAATTCTGCGGGTATTGTGATATCTCCTTCAGGTGAATCTTTTGAAATTTTTTCTTCACTACTAGCATACTTATCTCTCAAATCGGTATTTAACTGATAACTTTGTATTTCATTTTTCCGTAAACGTCTGCCCGCAACAAATACTTCAAAATCATTTATACTGGCTGGTACAAAATCTAGTTCATAAACAGAACTTGTTCCGTCTGCAGTAAATACTGTAGATATAGTTTCATCTTTGTAAGGAAGGGTTTTATCAGCAGATTGATCATAAATTTCTGTTCCGGCATCATATTTGCTTTTGACTCCAGTTCCGAGCGTTCCTCTCCTTAATTGTTTTAATAAATTTCCATCTTTAATGAAATATTCTATACGCTCTTTATCAATGTAAATCACTCCTGGATTTTTTGTATCAGTATCAGGTGATGGAAGCGAATCGGCGTTTTCTAACTGTATAATTTTATCATACCAATTAAGATCTGCTGCTAATCGTATGTCTTTTGTGCCATCCAAAACTTTATACTGATTACGATTTAAAATATCTTTACTTTGTCTCCAACCAAATTTATTTTTTAATAATTTATTAGTAAAGTGTATTATTTCAACTGTGTCATTATCCTGTAAACCTTTTAATATTTTTACAGTCATTTTATTTGTAGTTACGTAATAATCAACACTAGGATCTAGAATCTTTCCATTAACAATTACCCAAGTATATTGATCATCAACTGCAGGATAGTTTAATGGTACAAACCCATTTCTCAATCTTCTTAACTCATACCAATTAGGAGTACTTTCATCTGGAATAATAAGTGCATTAAGTTCTGTTAATTTTATAATATCACCAGCATTTGTTTGTATTCCTAAATCGCCTATATTTAAAATTGTCCTTGCATCTCCAGTAATTGTTTGAACTGTTGCATTTACATTCCTAACAGGATTACCTGTTCCAAAATTTGGATCATCTATCCTAACATTATTCAAAAATACCGAATACTGTTTACCAACTTGTAATTCTGTATCAAGGTTAATTTCATCAGTACTACCATCTAAAGGATATGTTTGTGTTCCTGCAAGCACACCCGGCGATAATTCCGTACGTTCTGCAATATCAAAACTAATTCTATCTAATCCTTGACTGTCGTGGTTACTAAATTGATAAACAGTTATAACATCTCCTACTTCATAATTTTTATCAATAAATAATTCTCCAGGTGTTGATACAAATAATCCTTCTTGATCAAAATATCCAAAACGGTAATCTCCACCTGATAATGTACTATCATTCCATCCGTTAACAAATACACGTAATTTATCTCCTTCAGATCCTACGTTCTCCGACAATAAAATTGTGCTACCCGATTGTTGATCGACCGGTAACAAAGGATCAAATGAATCTGCAGAGCTAAATGTCCATTGATCTAAAAAAACTAATTCATTATCATTAAGATAAACTCTTACTTGGCCTGTAGTTAATGAAGCTAATGGAACTTGATACAATCTTAAACGATATTCTCTTGTATTAGTAACATCGAAAACTTCATTATACCCTGCATTTAAGATAGTATCGTTTATTTTTACTATTGTATACCATTCGGTCGGAGTTTGGTTAAAAGGAGTTTGACTTAAATTATATGAAGTTGTAGAACCATCACTTTCAAACCTATCAATAGTGATTGCACTATAGTTTGCAGTAGGGCCATCGAATAATGCAAATTTAATAATTTTACCTTCAATAGGAGGTTGAGGAAGTACTATAACAATGTTATTAGGTTGAGCAAATGTATTATCAGACTTTTCCAATACATGATTAATTCTTTTTCCATCTATAGTAACTAAAGCAGATATATTTTGATCTTCATATCTAATATTAGAGAGGAATTTATTAGTAACACCGTCTCCTAAAAATTCATCAATATCTAAAATATTTACTCCGCTGTATCCTAGTGTTACTAAATTTATTTTACTACTAACAGATGGAGTTTTTACAAATTCTATAGTGTTACCTGTTATAACATAATCATCATTTATTTTTTGTATATTATTGTCTACTTTAACAAACAAAGAAAGTTCTTCAACTGGTGTTGTTCCAATATTAAACTCTTTTTGTATTCCATCTGCGTAATAATTTACACTAGTAATTTGACTAGCTCCTTCTGTCGGTCTTTCAAAAACTGTTACATCTAAAGTATCTAAAATTAAACCTGGTATAAATTCCTCTGGACCTTTACTATTAACTGGCGTATAAAAACTATCTCCATCAACAACTATTTCTTCTGCAGTAACTCCTTTAGCATTAGTATAATCTAAATTTCCACCTATTACTAAAGAATCATATTGTATATTTGTAGGTAAGAAACTACCATCGCTTGTAGTTTTCCTAAACACTATCTTATCAATTGATGTTATTGCTATGTTTAAAGTGCTTAATGGTATAGAAATTATAGATCCGTCTCCTAGCACAGATTGCATAGTTGCATTTGGATTAGTTATGCCTACTCCACTATCAAAATTAGGATCGTCTATCCTTACTCCATTTTTATAAACATTGTACAATATATTATTTTCTAATGGCTTAGAAAATTTTAGGTCAGTTGTTGTAACAACTACAGGTATAGAACTATCATTTGCTGGTTCAGTCAGCAACGTGCTATCATCTAATCTCAATTCGTGTTCATTTACTAAATCTTGGAAAAATGGTACTTCAACTTTGACAATTTCATTTCCAGTTGATTCTATAACAATAGCTGTGATATTTGTTATATCTTGTATTATCCTAGTTCCTACTGGAACAGAAATTAAATGATTAAATGTTAAAGTTTGAATTTTAGTTCTAATTTCCTCATCATCAAATGTTACATCATATGTATCATAATAACCTGTATACCACGGAGCAGTATCCCATCCACTGGCTCCTCCAAAATCAAAACTTCGTAACTCAACACCTCCGTAATCTATACCATCCATTAATTGTGCAAGTTCTTTACCAAAATTTCCTTCTGCTGCACTGTATGCTAAATTTATCCTATCAGGAGCATTTAATATTGCAATATCTTTTTGATAAGAAATTACCACTGCACTCGCATTAGGAGCAGGTGTTGTTAGTTCAATTTGTCCAAAAAATCTAGTGTAACTTTTTGAATTATCAACGACATTCCTAAAACTATATTCACTTCTTAATAATTCTCGATTATCAATGGATACATTTACAGTTGAAATAGCAAGATTCATCGGCCATTCTAAATTAAAAATATATTTAGACCCAGAACCTACAAAATTTTCTACTTCTTCAAGTATACTAATACTGTAATCTTTTGTAATTCTGTCAAATTTAATTTTTGTTAAAATGCTCCTAGACAACCCATTTCCTAATACAGCGGAAAATTCTGCATCAATACCTGCATCGCCTAAACTACCTCTTACTACTGCACTAGGACTAGATATATATCCTGATCCAGATGAAATTAAATTTACTGCTATAACACTTCCGTTTGCGCCTAAGGTTGTAGTTGCAATTGCTCCTGATCCGCCACCACCTACAAAATCAATTACAGGAGGACTTTGGTAACTTTGCCCTTTATTAGCTATTATAACGTCAACTATTTCAAAACCTAAATTATCAAGCCAATTTTTATTAGTACTAATACTAAAAGGACTTGTTGATACAATACCATTATCTGTAATTTTTACATTTACTGGTACAATCTTTCCTAGAGAAGGATCAAATCTTGCTTCTAAATCAAAATCACTTACGCCTAATTGAGATAATGTTAAATTTTCATAGGCACTGACATACTCTCTAAGTTTTGCTTTATATGGTTTTACTTCTTTTATGTATTCTTCATAACTGCTTAAATTATCATTATTAAATGTAATGTCTTTACGCAATTCTCCAACATTGTGTTTAGCTTTAATAAAACTTGTTTTAAATACCCAATCTACATATTGCTGTTCTGTTAACACATACTTAATTCCAGCAAAAAACAAATTACTATATTCAATGCTTAATTCATCTATGAACAGATCATTTTTTATTGCATTAAAAATTATCCTGGTTTCTGTAGTAGGTAAACTATCATAAAAAATAGTATCAAAACTGATACTATCAAAACTTGCACTGCTTTGTACAGTATCATAAAGTGTATTTTTCAATTTGATGGTACCATTTTCTCTACCAATGGTATCGTAATTAACAGTATAATCCACATTTTCTACATCGTCAACTTTTTTAAGCAATAACCATCCGCCAGTTCCTATTGTTAATACTTTAACAACATCTCCTATTACTGCATTTATTTCATTTAATTGATAAGAATAATTAACAATGTGGTCTATATCTGTAAATTCTCCATATCCTTCTGCATACCAATTAATGTATTCCCAATAAAGATTTACGTTATATGCTTGACTTCTAGTTCTGTTCCAAATTTTGTTTATACTATCTCTTTCATACAATGCCCACTTACCGTCAATTGTTTCATCAGATAATACTAATACACTAAATTTTCTTATTGTTACTACAGTTGCATCAGTATAATTTTGTCCTCCATTAACAATATCAACTGCTATTATTGCCCCTATTGCGTTAATTTCAAAATTTAATTCTAATCCGGATCCTTTACCAGCTACAATATATGAAGGAGACACTAAATAACCTCGCCCAGGATTGAGAACTAACACATCTGTCACTACTCCATCTTTTACGGTTAGGCTAATTTCTGCTTGACTTGCTTTTGCAACTCCTAGAAAATCTAGCTCAAATCTATTGTCAACTGTAGTATCATAAAGATTTAATGTTTCTTCTGGAAAATTTTCTTGGCTTTGTAAATTAGATAAATTTTTATTACCCACTATTAAATTGTTTTCTAAAATTAAATTTATCCTTACAACAAACTGTTTTAAAGCTTCGATGCGATTTTTAAACCAACCTTGCCTTGGACTATTTAATATGCCATATTTTTCTTTTTCTCCTAATTTAGGATCCGGAACTTGTCTTCCATATTGATCATACCCAACTAGACTATCTACCCATTTCATTTCTATGTCTCTATTAGGTAAACTAAAATTTAATCCTTCTGTAATTATTTGATATTGATTATGGATGTTATTATTAACATTATCTTTCGTATAATATTGTATGCTCAATGCTACATTATCAGAATCAAATAAATTATCACAATTATATAACGCAAAACTATCATCGCTGAACAAACTTATAAACTTATAACCTTGTGATTTAGGATCGGCAATTAAATTTGCTACATCAAATCCAGATAACGATCTACCATCTATATCAGGAAGGACTTTTGTATCTTTCACCCAAAAATAATAATATTTTTTAAACGACTGTGCAACAGAATCAAATTCTTCTACAACTGAATATGCATCATTTCCATACTTTGTTTTTCCAGTTATTCCTCTAGAGAATCCTATATCAGTTTCAGAAATTATGTCATATTCAGATGGCAAAATATCACTTTTTACCCATTCATATATATCGATTGTGTTTGATAAAAATAACTTATTAAAATTATTTGCTGTAAAAATAACATCCTCTTGACTAGGATAATAAAACTTTGCATTATTAAGATCCCACCATAACTCTCCTACATGATCTTCTGCCCATCTTTCTAGATCATTTTTTATTAAAGAATTATCTACAGATTCTGAATAAACAGCTGGATCATAGTATAATTTAAAACTAATATTTTCTTCGGCAACTCCTGCAATTTTTCCTTGTAAAGGATCAATATAATCTAAATATAGTATTAACGCTTTATCAGCTCTTTTTACATTATAAAGCATAATACGCTTAATACGATCGATGTTTACTACATTTTTTGGTTGTCTTATTTTATTCCAAATAGACTTAGGTTTCATATAATCTACAACAGTGCCAAAATAATCAATATGAGTTTTTACTAAAGGTAATCCTACATATATATGATTATTTTTTAAATAGATATTTTTTCCAAACTCATATATTGCACTATATTGAGTGTCAAAACCTATGTTATCAGCATAAACAAATATATAATTTATAGATTCGTATACATAAACATTTCCTGTATCTTGTACATCATACTCATACAATTGTCCTTGCGAATCAATACCTTCTTGTATAAATGACTTAAATCTTGTTAAGTCGTTATCAAAAGTTGTTGTTCCACTGTCAAATATCAAAGATTCATAATTTTCAGCATTGAACGCAGCCACAATAAGTGTCTCTGCATCTATTAATACTTTTGATCCAAATAATTCACTTTTTTCTCTCTGTGGACTATTTAATTCTTGTACTAATTCAAACTTACCTTGAATTTGTTTGTATATAAAAACTATGCCTGTATTGATATCAACTACATCATCATCAGGTGCTCCAATGGCAATCATAGTACCATTATCATTTATAGCAATACTTTTTCCAAATCTTATATCTATCCTCGGAGAAACAATATTTTGACTCCATGCATAAAATCCATTATCTAAACGATATACTGCTACTACATTTGAATCATTATAATACTCTACCGACGCTATCAAAACTTGACCATCATCTGATACAGCATAATCTAAACCAAATTCAAATACATTATCAATATTAGGTAAAGAACTATCTTGAGCACTATCATCTAACACTTTAAATGTAGTATCGTTTGGGATATACCCTACATAATCTATAAGATCATCTACATTAGTCCATTGTTCTGTATTGAACTGTCCTGGAGAAATATTAGTTACTGCAGTATAAAGTGTTCCTAGCGAGTTGTCTAACAAATAAACGATATCTCCAGTTTGATATGAAATTGCCGGTGAAAAATTACCCCTGAAACTTTTATTTTTAGCGTATTCCCAATTATAAAAATTATTATTTTCTGTACCAGCTTTTAAGAAATAAATTTTACCATAAGAATCTTCAATTACAGTAAACCAGCTATCGGTGAATCTATTATTTCCTATAACTGAATATTGGAAGCTACCTTTTAAATCACCTGCAAAATACTCTTTTTCTTTATCTTCTAGTTTAGTTTTGATTCCAGTACCTTGTAAAAACTGTTCTAAAGAACTAGTATCTCCATCAACACTTATACTTGTTCCATAAATATCATCTATTTCATTAATACCTGTTACATCGACTAAAACTTGTCCATTTAATACAAACTTAAATCTAACATCAATTAAAACATCAGGATCAGGTATAGGACTTATATTATAAGTCCTATAAATTTGCACTCCAGTTAAAACACTATATTCGGTTTGTAGATTGCTTGTAGGTCCATCATAATACACATAAGACTCTGATGCTGTTACAAATCCCCTATACAAATTATTTTGATATGTAATTTTTACTTCAGTTCCGTATCTATGTTGTGCAGAACGATCTGAAGATACAAAAGATCTTACTAATACTAGGTTTGAACCAAATCTACGATAAACAGTAACAATTCCTTCTTTTGCATAAATGCTAGATTCTCCGGTTGGTTCAGTTGGTATTACGTGAACTTCATTCCAATTAAGATTTGATGCACTAGGTGGTGTAGTAACTCTAGGTATTCCAAGTAATTCTTCATCAACTGAGTATAACCAGTATTCAACATCTTTTAATGCATCAATTTGTGGCACTGCTATATTAGTTAAGCTATCAAAAACTAAAAGTTTTCCTATGTTTGCAGGCCCGTACCCTAAGCTAGTTTTTTGTATCTGTCCTAAACTCCTTGGAACAGTATAAATATTTTCTCGACCATATTCATCGAACTGCGGTCCTTGTGCAAAAGGTAACATCCTAATTTCAGCATTGTCACCAAACAAATCACCTTTACTAAATTGTCCTTGTAAAATTTTTACAAAAATAGTAACATCAGTTGAATTACGTTGATAAAACATGACTTCGGCACGAGCACCTGTAGTTACATCTTCAACTATTTGACCTTCGCCAAAGTCATAAATGTATCCTAAAACTGGCGCATATCTATATCTAGCTAATGGCTCAAACGGGTTACCGTTAAGGAAACTTATAATCTTGTAATCAATGTAGCCATCCCAAACATCAAAAACATCATCAGTACGATTTGTAATAAAATATTCAAGCCCTATCTCATTTGGCGATACGATTTGGCCAACTAAAGGAGCTGCATTAGGTCTAGCTGATATATTTCCACTTTGACTTCCTGTTAAAAAGTCTATATTATTAAATGTTCCAAATACTTGTTGTATTTGTATTTCATTAGAATTTGTGACTCCTTGATAAACCGTGCATCTAGCCCCAGTGTTTGCTTGAGATAATATTTCTCCAGTTACTAATGTTACAGGTCTGTCTACTTCTAAAATGCTTACTGTTTTCTTTAAATTATTAAAATACATTGTAACAGGATCGCCAATATTTACGCTATCTGTCAAAGGCTTAGGCGCTCTAACTACATACAATCTTGAAATTACAGGATCGGTTGATCCGCCAAACCCAGGTGTACCTTGATAACTTAAAACTCTAATTAAACTATGATCTGTATTTTCACTATCAACTGCATTAGTATTGTAATCTAGAATGTTATAGTAATATCTATTTGTAGCAGATGGTGTTAACCTAACATCAGCTAAAACTAATCCTCTACCAGAGTCACTGTTTACATTTGTAATTGGATACAAATCTGCTTGTAAAACTAAATAACCTCCTAGAACACCTTCTGTGTTTGTTTCTATTTGTGGCACTATTTCATATTCGCCTACAAAATCAAGACCATCAATAAACAAACTATCAACTTGTAAAAATTCACCATTTACTTGATCTATATAGATTGTTGTAGATCCGCCAACTGTATAAACATATACTACATTAGCGCTCGCATTAGATGTTGTTATCCTTGAATTAACTGCTGGTACATTAGTTGTTTGGTCTACATATAATATAAAATCAATTTTATACAAAACATTATGTTCTTGAGAAATATTTCCACTGTCAAAGTATGAAATATTACCATTAAACGGTTCTCTTGAAGTTAATTGTATCTGTGTTTGATTTGCATTAGTTAAAGTATTCCATTTTAATTTTACCGGAACACCGACATCTATACCTTCATATAATTCCTGACTTACCCTGATTATAAAATGACTAGCGGTAACATTTGTAAAAGGATAATTACCAGCTAACAAAAATGGTATTTGTTCGCTATCTTCTTCGTCTAAATTTAAATCAAATATAAGTTGACTATAATTGACAAAACTAGGAAACAATATATTATTTTCTTGTCCTAATGAAGAAACATTTGCTTCCCAAAAACTGTTTTGATAACGAACAATGTCTCCTGTATTATAATCAACAGGTGGATTGTAATCTCCTTTAAATTTTGTCTTAACATAACTAGCATCAGGTGAACCAATAATTAAATATTCTGCATCCCCAGAAAAACTAACACTATATCCAAATTTTTGTCCAGGTATAGCAATCTCAGGATCAGGCAATAATATTTCTTGTAATTGCCAATTTAAAGTTTCAGCAGCCCTAAAATAAATAAAAACCTTACCATCGCCATCATTTGGAGCACCTACTGCCATATAAACATTTCTATCATCAACAGTGATACTTTTTGCAAATTGACCAATTGTGTTAACTTGTAATTTTTTATTAAAAGTAACTAACTTTGCTTCTCTTTCAGAAACACCTCCTTTTATCAATGTTAACGTATCAGTTAGGATTCTTGGATCTTGATCGCTTGACACCCAAAAATTTACAAATCTATTAGTTGTTGAAAATCTTATGTATATATTGCCCGTAAAGTCATTTATAGGTATAGACCCACTGTTTCCTGTTATTGATCCTGCAAACCTATCTTCCAACGTTCCGTCATCTATATCCTTGTATACTGTTAACACTGTAGAAATTTCAGCAACAAAATTTATTGAATAATTGATGTCGTTATAGGCAAAAAAGTAAAAATATTGTATCGAATCTTGATTATTGCTAATAATTAATTCTTGTGAATATGTTGCCTGATTTTCAATAACTAACCATCTGTCTGTTGAATCATTATCGATCCAAATTTTATCATTTATTTCAATACTAGTTTCCGCTACTTTATTAGCATTATATAAATTATCAACTCTAACCGATCTAAATTTTGTAAAAACTCCAGTGCAATTTTCAAATTCTTGTGTAACTAATCCTGTTAAACCAGGTGCTTCAACTGTAATTGTATTAAGCAAAATATCAACAATTTTAAAAAAACCAAAAAAATCAGAAGTTTTTTGTTCAGCTGCTAAATGTGAAGAATCTTGTGGAGTGTAGTCAACAACTGTTATTTCATATACACCGCATACATCACCTACTTTAAAATCGTTTTTTATATTAGTTTGGAACTTTATATCAACTGTATTATTTGCTTGTCCAGGTGCTATTCCTTCAATAATATAATCTGCTACATTGTATTGATAAACAGACCAATCTTTATCTACATTACCAACCCAAACATAATCTTTATTAGAAATTTCTTTTATATTAAGATTAAGTATATCGTCATAAGTGCCTACAGTAAAATTTACATCTGCTGGATTTACAAATCCAGCATTTCGAATAACTCCTTGATCAATATATTTTGTAGGAAATGGTTTGTGATTATAATTTTTTGGTTTTAAATAAACTTCAAACGGTTGGATCCTATAAATTAAATCAATATCATCTTTTGAAACTTGATTAGTTAACAAAATACTTTGTGGATTTTGTCTAACTTTATTTTCGTTAATAATAAATTCTACTTCGTCAAATGTGTTTGATCCTCCATATTGTCCATCTTTAACTGCCCATTCTTCATAAAACTCAAGACTATCTTTATCAGCACTAGACAACGCATCAAATAATTTAGATAAACTGTTTCTTGTTCCTTTTTCTAATATCATGCCTTGATAAAATTTATATTGACTTACGTCATCATTAATAATGTTTGCTAAATAATTCCTTTTTTGGTATCCTATTAAATGCTGTGCTAGCCTTTGTTGTTCAACATCAAAATTATCACTATCAAGATCATAAAAATCTGCAAATTGATTAACTTTATAATCCCAATTTGGTAATAACGAAGAGCCCGGTGTTTCGTTCAATCTATTCCATTTAGTTGACTCAAATAATTCATTACCAATAATTTTTTGCTTGGCCGAATAATAAAATTCTTTAAATTTTACAATATCACCTGCATTATAATCTGTATATTGATTCCACTCATTAATCTTTACATCATCATATACAAAACCCGGTATGTTCAAAGATCCATTCCAATCACTAGTCCGATAACCTAATACTCTAATTCTTTCTTGCCTATACCCTGGTTCTCTATCATAAATTATATCATTAAAAACTGTTTTATTATCCAAAATTACGGCATGCTCATAAGTTACAATTGGCAATCTAACTGCATAAATTCCATCACTTACGTTAACAGATTTTAATGAAAAATTATTATCACTATCTTTACTAATTTTAACGTTTTCAAATTTTAAGTTCCGTCCATCTGATTTTTTAATACTATAGCCATAAAATGATTCTAAAATATTGCCAACAATTCCATCAGTTGATTTATAATTTAACTGCTTTGCAGCTGGACTAATTGTTATAAATGTACCAGCTTCCCAGTTTTGAGTAAGGAAAAACATAAATTTCCTTACAACTGATAACCAATCTAATAATTCGTAATTTTGATAATCAAAATTAGCAAAAGTAAAACCTAAATCTTGTAAATGTTTTCCATAACCTAATAAGAAATCTACTACATCTTGTTGACTTGTTAATAATGTACCATATAGTAATTTAGAAACGGTTTTATTATATTTAGATCTTATTTTTGCGCTAATTCCGCCTACTACAGGTATTTGTGAAATACTTACAAAAAAATCATTTTCAAAATTTTCTGTAGACAAGTGTGTTTCTACAACTCGGTAATATTTGTTTTCGTATCTAACTATAGATCCCTTGACATATGTCCTTTCTGTATTCCAATCGGCAAAACTTTCAGTTACTCCGCCTACTGTAATTTCTTTATCATTAGTTAATTTCTGTACAGACTTATATTCAAATACTGGATAATTTTCGTCATAACCTAATATATAAAAACCTTCGGGCTGTTTTTCAATTATAACAGCACTATAAACAATTTCTTTAATTGTATGACTTTTACTCAAAAATATTTTATAATTTTCATCTGGAACAAAAACATTTCCTTGATTAAGTGGAGTTCTACTATCTAATAATAATTTAAATTTAGATTTATCAGTAAACCCTGCA
>Ga0181589_10001217_pt1 | contig 19820 bp, 12 predicted proteins | sample 071ome_25_FD_132444 | JGI IMG/M metagenome (GOLD analysis project Ga0181589, IMG submission 132444) | Coastal salt marsh microbial communities from the Groves Creek Marsh, Skidaway Island, Georgia - 071410BT metaG (megahit assembly) | ecosystem: Environmental > Aquatic > Marine > Intertidal...
GGGCAATACATTAAAAATGCTGCCATCCATGACACCTTCAACCGCTGTGTCACCGTGCATGGTTCCAATGACCTGCAGATTGAGAACAACGTGACTTACAACACGGTGGGCCATTGCTTCTTCATGGAAGACGGCATCGAACACGGCAACACCTTCGCCAACAACCTGGCAATTCAGACCAAGTGCCATCCCACCAAGGCCTGTGAGCCCACCAATCTTGCTGCCGCAGGGGAGCTGGACGACTATGAAAATCGCCAGGCCGTCCGAAGCAATGGGCAGAACTCGACGGATGTACTGCTGCCTTCTGACAACACCGTGGCCAGTTTCTGGATCACCAATCCGGACAATACCTATATCGGTAACGTGGCGGCGGGTTCCGATGCCAACGGCTTCTGGATGTCCCTGCCCGAGCACCCCAATGGAGCCTTTGAAGACTCGGATGAGAGCCTGGCTACCTGGCCCCGCAACATGCGCATGCGTATATTCAAGGGCAATGTTGCCCACTCCAATTACGACGGTTTCATGTTCGATCGCAACATCAACGCTGACAACACCTTTGGTGTGACCGGCAATATGCACATCGCTCGCGAAAACCCGGCGGACAGGTCAAGCAGCATCGTGGAAACGGTCTTCGAGGATCTCACGGCCTACAAGAACCGCAATGGCGGTTTCTGGGGGCGTGGCGAGATGCGCACCATCCGGAACTACCGTTCGGCGGACAATGCCATTGGCTATACTCAGGCTTCCGGTCTTGCCGGCGGAGCCAGTCTTGAAGACCCTTATACTTCACGCGTGGTGGACTCGCTGTTTGTAGGTGAATCTGAAAACATCGGTAATCCCGGGACCTCGGAAGAGGTGGCTTACGGCCGCAGTCTGCCGAAACCGATGCTGCCGGACTTTCCGATTCGGGGTTACGAGTACTATGACAACCGCCATGACGTCATTGATACCACTTTCCGCAATTTCGAAGACAACAGCACGCGCAAAACCGGTGCGCTCTCCTACCTGCTGTTTACCAGCTTCGGGGTCAGCTCTAACAATGCTGTCGAGGGCCTGACCTTTGAGAATGCCAAACCGGTCTATTTTCCGCCGATGGCTGGCAATGCCAGATGGGCCAATGACAATGGCAACAGCTCGGCTTACAGAACGGCGGTCATCCGTGACAAGGATGGCTCTCTCGGCGTAGGGCCCAATACCTATGTACTCAATCACGAGGGAGAGAGTGTCAGTATTGCCGCCGATCCCGAAGCCTGTCAGTTCAAGTCTGACTGGAATGCCGCCGTGTGCACCGGTGATGTCGGGCGTCTGAGTTTTGCGCCCCCCTTCCGGTTCGGAGGCGGTCGCCCTGCGGCAGCCCCTGCAAGGGCCGGTGCTGCAGGTGCAGGCGCACCCCCGCGTCCACGGGGTGGGTTGTTTGGTACGCCACAACCCCCCGTGACACTGAGCCGCAGTGGGCAGGACTATACCATTGCCGCCGGTAGTTCCAATGTACGTGCGGGTACCCAGATCAGACTGACTACCGAGCGGGAGGAGCTGTTTCTGCGTCTGTCAGAGATGGATCAGGAATCATGGGTGATCCTGGAGCTGCCGGACTTCGCTTCCGCTGATTCAGGGACGCAGCAAAGCAGTCTGGTTGCCCTGCGTAATGCTGCCGAAACGTCCTGGTTCAGGGATGACGATGCACTGTGGGTGAAAATGGTTCCCCCTGACAGTGGTCCCCTGGGCCTGGGAGGTGAAACCTCAGTGCAGGTTCGCCGTTAGAATGACCAGGGATGTCTGAACAACTGACCCCGGTTTCCGGGCAGGGTTGCGCCCAATGGAAAGGGCAGTGTCAATGAGTATGCTTAGCGTTAAAACGGGAAAGAAAATTTTATGAAAGGTAAGGACTTAACACGTCGGGCGGTGCTGCGCAGCATGGCCATCTTTGGGATGGCCGCAGGTTCAGGCAACGCGCTTGCGAAGAAAACCCACCGGTTCTCCCCTGTAAAGCGGGCCTTCGATGATCCCTATCTGGAACTGGTCAGGCTGTTGTAGGAAGGCTGTGAGATCGAACACGATCTCATGGTGCAGTATCTCTACAGCACCTATGCACTCAAGCCGGACTATATGGAAATCGTCGGTGGCCCGGCGCCCAATGCGACCTCGCTCATGGGGGTTATCATCGAGGAAATGATACATCTGCGTGGGGCCAACCGGCTGCTGGTGGAGCTGGGTGCTGCACCGGTACTTACCCGCCAGGATTTTCCCTATGAAAGTGACCTGTATCCCTTCCCGTTCGAGCTTGCTCCGCTCAATCCGGTAAAACTCGCCAAATTCACCTACTGTGAGGCCGATCCCGTACGTCTGAAACGGGTAAGGTCGGTTGAAGACAGTTCGATGTATCTGATCGACAAGATGAAGGTCACGCTGAACGAAGAGACCATCTCGGCCAATCATGTGGGCAAGCTTTACGATGCCATCACCACCACGCTGGCCGAACTCAAGGAAGTGGGTGATCCGGACATCGATTACAACATCTGGTTCCAGCACATCGGTGATATCAAGGCGGAAGGCGAGCATGGACACTTCAAGTTTTTCCATTCCCTCTTTGAGGCATCCCATCCACGGATCAAGGACACGCCCGACATCTGGTCGCTGCCGGCGTCAGATCCGCGCTACCCGAGCTATGACGTGCCGGTCAATCCGACGGCATACGATGGAAGGCCAAACAGTATCGCGGATACTGACCTGAGGGCGCTGGCCTGGCTCGGCAATATGAATTACTGGAGCATGTTGTTGATGCTGGATTCCGCCTACAGGCGCAGTTCTGGGTCGGAAGCAGCACTGGCACAGGCCATCATGCTAGGTCCGCTTAATTCCATTGCCCGGTATTTGCCCACGAAGGGGTCAGCGGTACCATTCGACCCGTTGAGCACAGGATTCAATCCCGGCATCAACGACACCGCCAGTAGAAAGACTACCCATTTGATGCTGCAGGAAACCCGCGACCTGGCCCGTGCCATGGAGCACCTGCTGCCAGGGGATTTCAACATCGATCTGTATGATCAGTTGTTGAAGGAAGTGTGATAGGGAATTTTTGAAAGCAAAGCCCCAGCCGGGCACTCAATTTGCCAGACATGCATACCGGATTTTATAAGGCGACTGTGCCCAGCATCGATGCTGGGCCCAAGCCTACAGGGATGTATTCACGGCGGGTCGCTGTCAAAAACCGGTTTTCATGTCCTTAGGCGTTCGAGGAATAAACCTGCTCTGAGCCCTTTGATACATGACATTTATCAGCTATCAGCTAATCAGTACCCTGGGTAGGGTGTAAGAACGGTGTACCCCGATATCCGCCGTTGAAGTGCCCGGTTACTCAGAGGTTTCCTGGGAATTAAGAGACGCCAGATAGGCAATAACATCTGCCCGCGTGGCATCATCCGGGATCAGCATCGGCATGAAGGTGCCGGGCACCATGGCCATGGGATTCACCAGGAATTCGTTGAGGGTCTGTGTGCTCCAGGTGAGCCCGGATCCTTTGAGTGCCTCCGAGTATTTCCCGAAATCAGGCTGGCTGCCAGCCTCACGACCCACAACCCCGACCAGGTTGGGGCCTTCCACCGGGCCACCGGTCAATTTCACCGCATGACAGACCCCGCACATGGCCTTGAACGTGGCCTTGCCATGTTCGATATCTGGCCCGGTTTCCCCCTGAGCCTCTTCCGCATACAGGGAAAGGCCCAGCGTCTGGAGCAAGATAGCGATTACAGCGACAAGAAAATGTTTCATTATCAATATGTTACTCAAAAGATCTGGAACCGGCTTTGATGCCTCCACAGCGGGGTGCAATTGTAGCAAAGACCGCCTCTGTGTGTGCTATTCCGGTATTTCCAGTACCACCGGTATTTGCCCTTTTTCACTTTTTTTCCATGATGTAAGTGCGTAACATCGCATAGGCTTGGCCATGCCACGACTGGCCCATTTATACATGTTCGACATTTTAGAGTAGGGGATTCAAACGTCATGAAAATCAAACATGGAGCTTCCATTCTGGGCCTGGCCCTGCCCGTGTGTTTGCTGCTGGGCACCGCCAACAGTGCCCTGGCCCAGGCAGCGCGGTGGTCTGATCCTGCCACCTGGCCAGATAACAAGGTGCCGGCTGCCGGTGACAAGGTGGTGATTGCGAGCGGCCAGGAGGTGATCCTGGATGTGACTCCCCCCGCCCTGGACGGTCTTGCCATCAATGGCAAGCTCAGCTTTTCTGACAGTACTGACCTGGAACTGACTACAGAATGGATCATGGTCTTCGGTGAACTGGAAATCGGTACCGAAGCCAGACCCCACACGCACAAAGCCACCATCACGCTTACTGACCATAATGAGGGCGAGCAGCTGATGGGCATGGGCGACCGCGGCATCATGATGTCGGGTGGGACCCTGAACCTGCACGGCAACCGCACCAATACCTGGACCAAGCTGGCCAGTACTGCCGAAGCCGGCAGCAGTACCATTGAAGTCCTGAACGCTGATCAATGGCAGGCAGGTGACGAGATAGTCCTTGCCTCTACGGATTACGATCCGCGGCAGGCTGAACGTCGCACCATTACAGACATCGCCGGTAACACCATCGGCCTGGATCAGCCCCTGGAATACATGCATTTCGGCAAGATCACCGAAGGCGTTGATGAGCGCGGCGAAGTGGGCCTGCTGACCCGCAATATCAAGGTTCAGGGTTCAGAAAGTGCGGCAGAGTCCCATTTTGGTGGTCACATCATGGCGATGGTCACCAGCAAAATGTATATAGAAGGTGTTGAACTGAATCGCATGGGGCAGCATCTGGAACTGGCACGCTACCCGATTCACTGGCATTTGGTCGGCGACGGCGGCAAAGGGCAGTACATCCGCAATGCGGCCATTCACGACACCTTCAACCGTTGTGTAACCGTGCACGGCACCAATGATCTGCACGTGGAGAATAACGTCACATACAACATCGTGGGCCACTGCTTCTTTATGGAAGACGGCATTGAACACGGTAACACCTTTGCCAACAACCTGGCCATCCAGGTCAAATGCCATCCCACCAAGCCCTGCGAACCCACCAATCTCGCTGCGGAAGGTGAATCCACCGAAGTACGTCAGAACACTGGACCGAGAGGCCAGAAGTCACCAGACGTATTGCTGCCTTCGGACAACACCGTGGCGGCTTACTGGATCACCAACCCGGATAACACCTACGTCAATAATGTGGCTGCAGGTTCCGATGCCAACGGTTTCTGGATGTCCCTGGCGGAGCACCCGAACGGGGCGTTTGAAGACTCCGATGACTCCCTAGCCACCTGGCCCCGGCGCATCAATTTCCGCGAGTTCCGGGGCAACACCGCGCACTCGTCCTACGATGGTTTCATGTTCGACCGCAACATCAATCGGGACAACACCTTTGGCGTGACCGGCAGCTCCCATGGCGGTCGCGAGAATCCTGCCGACCCGGACAGCAAGGCGCTGGTATCGGTATTCGAGGATCTCACCACCTACAAGAACCGCAACGGGGGCATCTGGGGACGTGGCAGTCTGCACCTGTTCAAAAATGTGAAGTTCGCCGACAACGCCATTGGCTTTACCCATGCCGGTGGTGATGGTCGTCTCGAGTATTCTTCGCAGGTAGTCGATTCCCTGTTTGTGGGCGAAACCGAGAATGTTGGTAACCCTTCAACACCTGAAGAGAAGGCCTATGGCCGCTCCTTCCCGAAACCCACGATGCCCGATTACCCGATCCGCGGCTACGAGTACTACGACTACCGCCATGATGTCGTCAATACTACATTCCGCAACTATGAGGACAACGCCACCCGCAAGACCGGCGCGATTTCCCATCTGCTGTACACCAGCTTCGGGGCCAGCTCCAACAATGCGGTTGAGAATGTGACTTTTGAAAACGCCAAGCCAGTCTTTTACCCACCCATGGAACGCAAGTGGGGCAACGACAACAATGCCGGCAGCCTGGCCTACAAGACTGCCGTGTTCCGGGACCGCGATGGCTCACTTGGTCTGGGTAAACCGTCTTTCGTCGTTATCCATGATGGTGTCAATGACAGTATTGCCGTTGATGACGACTCCTGCGAGTTCAAGTCTGACTGGAACGCCGCCCTGTGTACCGGCGATGTCGGCCGCATGAGCTTTATCAATGGCAAGGGCCTGGCCTTCGATCCGATCAGCTTCGACGGCGGCTTCGGCATCGATGCGAGCCTGCCACCGGTGATCCTGAGCCGTGCGGGGTATGAAATCAGCATCCCCGTGGGCACGAACATCCGGGCCAATACCGAGTTCAAGGCGAGCACCGAACGGGACACCATGGAACTCCACATGATTGAACTGGAGAAAGACAACTGGGTGATCGTCGAGATTCCACAGTTCACCAGTGCCGACTCAGGTAAACAGGTGAACAGCCTGGCGGCGCTGCGCAAGGCGAAAGACACGTCCTACTTCAAGGATGACGAGGCGTTGTGGGTCAAACTGGTCTCTCCGGGTGACAGTGGCCGGGGCGGTCATACCGGTGGTGTGACCATGCACGTCAGCCGTTAAGGCCACCGCAAGTTGTATTGAAAAACCCTCGGCAAGTAACGGGGGTTTTTTTTGGGGGGTTGGGGTAAATGGGAAGGTAAATGGGAAGGTATATGGGGACGGTCACCTACGGTAACTGTCCCCATCAAGTTATGCTATTCACACCGGCCCACACAGAATTAAAAATATAAGACTAAATACAAGAACAACAGGGGATTGTCTCATGCGCTATCAAAGTCGTTTACTCATTGTTCCATTGCTTGTCTCTGCCGGTTTTATCGCCAGTGTTCAGGCACAGGAAGCCGTCAATGATGGCAATTGGTCTGCTGCATCCACCTGGTCTGGTGGTCAGATTCCGCAGGCAGGAGACAAAGTCACCATTGCCGATGATGTTGATGTTGTGCTCGACACCAGCCCCCCGGCACTGGATGGCCTGACCATCAACGGCAAACTCAGTTTTTCCGATGAAGCTGACCTGGAACTGACGACAGAATGGATTATGGTCTTCGGCGAGCTGGAGATCGGCACCGAAGCCAAACCCCACACCCGCAAAGCCACCATTACCCTCACCGACCATAACCCGGGCGAACAGCTGATGGGCATGGGCGACCGCGGCATCATGATGTCGGGCGGCACCCTGAACCTGCACGGCAACCGTACACATACCTGGACCCGGTTGAGAGAAACCGCCGAGGCTGGCGAGACGCAAATCCGGGTACTGGATGCCAGTGGCTGGGAGGTGGGCGACCAGATTGTGCTGGCGTCCACGGACTTCGAACCGCGCCAGGCCGAGACGCGTTATATCACCCGCATCAGGGGTAACCGCATCACCCTGGATGAACCCCTGCAATACATGCACTTTGGTGAAATCACCTTTGGTGTGGATGAGCGCGGTGAAGTGGGCCTGTTGACCCGCAACATCAAGGTGCAGTCATCGGAAGATTCGCTGGAGACCTACTTCGGCGGCCACATCATGGCCATGGTCACCAGCAAGATGTATGTGGAAGGCGTTGAGCTGAACCGCATGGGCCAGCACATGGAACTGGCCCGCTACCCGATTCACTGGCATCTGGTCGGTGAAGGTGGGGAAGGGCAGTACATCAAAAACGCCGCCATCCACGACACCTTCAACCGCTGCGTGACCGTTCACGGCACCAACAAGTTGCGGGTTGAGAACAACGTCACCTACAACACCGTCGGTCACTGCTTCTTCATGGAAGACGGCATCGAAACCGGCAACGAATTTATCAAAAACCTGGCCATCCAGACCAAGTGCCATCCCACCATGGAGTGCGTGCCCACCAACCTGGCCGCCAATGGCGAGAACAACTACGAGTACGAAAATCGGATGGCGGTCAGGCAGATCAGCTTTGGCGGCCAGCACACCCTGCTGCCATCGGACAACACGGTGGCCTCATTCTGGATTACCAACCCCGACAATACCTATATAGATAATGTAGCAGCCGGTTCCGATGAAGTCGGCTTCTGGTATTCCCTGCCCGTACATCCCAATGGCGCCTTCCTGGGGTCCGAGGACAGCCTCAACACCTGGCCGCAGCGTACTGCTATCCGGGAATTCAGGGGCAACGTGGCCCATTCCAACTTTGACGGCTTCATGCTCGACCGCAACATCAACGAGGACAACACCTTTGGCCTGGCCGGCCCCTCGCATCAGCCCCGGGAAAACCCGGCTGACCCGAACAGCCCGCCGGTGATCTCCTATCTGGAAGATTTCACCGCCTACAAGAACCGCAATGGCGGTGTCTGGGGACGCGGCGAGAACCACCTGTTCCGCAACATGACCCTTGCCGACAATGCCATCGGCTTCACCCATTCGGCCGGTTCCGCTGGTAAGGATCCGTTTTCCTCGCTGGTGGTTGATTCGCTGTTTGTGGGCGAAACCGACAACATTGGCAACCCCGGCACATCGGCAGAAATCGCCGCTGGCCGCAGTCTGCCAAAGCCGCCCATTCCGGATTTCCCGATCCGTGGTTACGAGTACTACGATTACCGGGATGACGTGGTGAACACCACGTTCATGAATTTCGAGGACAACGAGACCCGTGGTTCAGGCGCGCTGTCATGGCTCTTGTTCACCAGCTCCGGCGTCTATACCGAAAACACCATCATGGGCGCCGAGTTCATTGATGCCAAACCCGTGTACTTCCCGCACATCGATAAACGCTTCGACAACGACAACCGGGGCGGTGTTGCCTACCGCACGGCGGTGATCCACGACCTGGACGGCTCGGTGGGTGGCACCCCAGATGCCTACATCCTGATCCACGACGGCGAGAACGACAGCGTCGCCACGGATACTGAAGCCTGCGAGATTCAGCCCACCTGGAACGCGGCTGTGTGTACGGGGGATATCGGTCGCCTGTTCTTCAACGAACCGAACAGCGGTTTCCCCGGCCTGGCTGCCGGGTTACCGATTACGATTACCCGCAATGGCAAGGACCACAAGATCACCGCCAACCAGAGCAACGTTCGCTCCGGTACACAGATGCGGGTGAACACCGACAGGGAAGAGCTGTATCTCAGCGTGCGGGAAATGGACCAGAACGCGTGGGTTATCTTTGAACTGCCGGGCTTTGATCATGCCGTCAGCGGCATAGAGCAGGACAGCATGAAAGACCTGCGCAACGCCAGCCTGACCTCATGGTACAAGGATCGCGATAGCGTCTGGGTCAAACTGGTGGTCAGCGATGTCCATTACCCGGGCCCGGTGCTGGAGCCGGTCGGACGGCTGGTTGCCCAGACCACCATCAAGGTTATCCGTTGATGCATATGGGGTCAGACTCAATTAATCTCTCCAAGTTTTAATGCCAAAGTGCTCTATATGATTAATTGACTCTGACCCCATTTTATCTGACCACGATTTATCAAGCTAAATAACACAACCAATACTCAAGGAGTTCTCCATGTCACCCACAAAAACCACAGCAGCACTGGCTTTCTCATTCCTCACCTGTGCAGCAGGCACAACGTTGGCAGGCCCAGCGGCCACCGTGGAAGATCTCAGCTGGATGACAGGCACCTGGGCAGCGGCCTTTGGCCCCGACACCATCCTGGAAGAAAACTGGATAAAACCCAAAGACGGCGCCATAGCCTCCATGGTCAGAATGAGCGGTAACGGTTCTACCAGCATGTTCGAAGTCATTATTATTGAAGAGAAAGCCGGCTCACTGGAAATGTCCATTCAGCAATTTGATCCCGGATTTGTTCCCCGATCTGAACAGGCCCAGAAAATGGAGTTAAGTGAGATCGGGGACAAGCGGGTCAAGTTTACAGCCATCACCGAGGGGATGTTTCAGTATCTGGAATACGCAAGACCTACAGATACCACCTTTACGATTGATGCTGGCTTGGGGCCGATGATGACGTTGACGGCGCAGTAAAAAAATCAAGGGGGCAGGGTTCACGAAATAAATCATAAAATCTGCCCCCTTAATTCCGTTGTAAGGTGCTGCTTGGCTTATTAGCTATAAGAGATCAGTCAACTTCTGGAAAGAGTCCTGGCATCCAGCGCCCGGCAAGTGCTGCGGGAAATGCAATTTTTAACGGGGAGCGGGTGCTTTCTGAGGTAACAACACTATAGCCTTCAAGTGCTGACACAATACGGCGGGCCTGGCGATCACCTGTTCCGACAATGTCAGGAATATCCCCTCTGGGAAGTTCTCCTCGATAAAGTATGGCATCTAATACAAGCCCCGCTTTCGCAGGGAGTCCATCAGTGCGAATCTCTTCTTCTGTCCACAGGCGGATGCGTTCACGAAGCCTGGCTGGTTGAACCAGTTTTTCCATAAAAGTAACCTGATCAATACAGGTTTGCAGGAAAAACTCCGTAAAATCGGCAAGCGATTTCTCACTAAGGTTTCCTCGACCATCCAGATCACCCTGACGTGGCGAATCGCAAGCCATAAGGTGTCGTTTGTATTGGGCTTCCTGTTTTGCCAGTCCCCGCGAGATTGACCAGATACCACCCGTATCCAATGCGTCTTTCAACATGGCATAGGACATCAAACGAGCGACACGCCCATTGCCGTCGATGAAAGGGTGAATCCAGAGCAGCCGGTGATGTGCTGCAGCTGACGAGATAATGGTTTCAGCCTTTCCCTTTCCACCATAGACCTCTTCAAAGCGTTCCAGGAAGCGTGGAACAGCGCCCGCACTGATGGCAACATGCCTGCCAACCTGAACGTCCCGATCACGAAATTCACCCGGAATGACACGTACGCGCTCCCCGGTATCAGGGGCTTCAACCCAAAGCAGTTCTTCCGGTAATTGTTCGCAAAACCTGGCATGGATTTCACATAGCCCTTCGTGGCTGGTTGACCGACCAGTCAGCCCACCTTCATCAATCCACTTCTGGGTCAGGACATGAGCGCGGGCCTCCAGTTGCAGGTCGCGTTGACGAGGTTCATCACTGTAGTCCTCGCGCATGGCACGCTCAATATCTATGGGATGTGTGTTATGCCCCTCAATCAGGTTGGAGTAGTAGCAGTTCATTGAGCGGACCAGTTCGGACAGCGCTGAAACCACGCCATCGGGCAAGCTTCGCCTGAAGCCGGCTGACAACGCAGTAAGCTCTACGACGAGTTCGTTCAATTTTTCACGATGAGCCAACCCTTCACTCACCCTGAGAGGTTCCATGCTGGCTATCGGCTCGTTGCGATCGGTTGTCATATAAATGTCCGGTTTAATGTCCGCTTTTAATACAAATAAATATATTAAATAACAGCATGTTATCAGAAATATTCTGGAATAAGTGCAGAAATAATGTCCGCTTTAATGTCAGGTTGGAAGGCGTTGAATATGAAATGAGATGATCTAATTAATACTAGAGTAAACAATCAGGGTATGTGCTCAGCGGCTGACCATCAAGCTATCCGCATCCCTCGGCCGCCTCGTCGCTTTGTCTGCAGTGGAGACCAGCTTCACCCACAGCGCATCATCGTCTTTAAAGTAAGACGTCTCACCAGCATTGCGCAACGCATCCATGTTGTTCAGTTCTGTGCCTCCCTCTGCCGTGGTGAAGCCCGGCAGTTTGAACATCAGCCATGAACCGGCATCCAGTTCCTTGACCCAGAGTCTTACGGAATCCCCTTCGGCGGTCACGGTGTATTCACTGCCCGCGCGCACGTTGGTTTCGCCGTTTGCCATAAAAGTATTGCCATTGCGGCTGACCATCACGCCTGAGGGTTTCAGGGTTCCCCGGATACGGCCGCCGCCGGGGGCCATGTCATAGGTAGCAGGACGCTGGCCGCCCAGGCCGGTGATGCCGCCACCGCCGAGGTTCATGCGGCCGATATCCCCGGTGCACACGACGGCGTTCCAGGAGGGGCGTGATTCGCAGTCTTCCATGCCGTCGATGCCGCCGGTGATGATGATGTAGGAATCGGGGATGCCGGTGATGGAGCCATCACTGTCGTTGAACACCGAGGACTGGTAGCTCACGTTGCCCCAGTCATCGTTGCTCCAGCGGTTGTTGTTTGCCGCGGGTTCCAGTGGCGGGTGGTACACCGGCTTGGCGTTGATGAAGGCCATCTCCCTGGCGGTGTTGTAGGTGCTCATGCCGAAGCTGGTAAAGAGCAGGTGGGAGATCGCCCCGGTCTTGCGGGTAGCGTTATCGGCGTAGTTGATGAAAGTAATATTGTCCAGCACGTGATAGAGGTCGTAGAACTCGTAGCCGCGGATCGGGAAGTCCGGGACTTTGGGTTGCGGCAGGCTGCGGCCATAGGCGATTTCTGACGCTGCGCGGGGGTTGCCGATGTTGTCGGACTCGCCCACGAACAGGGAATCCACCACCTGTGAAGTGAATTCATAGTAGGAGTTGTCAAAGTTGCCGGCAGCATGGGTGAAGCCGATGCCGTTGTCGGCAAACTTCAGGCCCTTGTAGACGTGCATTTCACCCCGGGCCCAGATGCCGCTGTTGCGGTTCTTGTAGGCGGTGAAATCCTCGATGCCATCCACTACAGGGTCAGCCCGGTTGGCGGTATCGGCAAAGGGGATATAGCCCCACGGTCTGGTCCGGCCATCCGGCAGGGGGCCGCGGTCCTGCATGAAGCCGTCAATATTCGAATGGGACACATTGCCCCGGAACTCACGGAATTTGGTGCGGGCCGGCCAGGTGGCCAGGCTGTCATCGGAGCCTTCAAAGGCGCCGGTTGGATGATCCGGAAAGGCAAACCAGAAACCGGTGGCGTCGGAGCCTGCGGCCACATTGCCGATGTAGGTGTTGTCCGGGTTGGTAATCCAGAAGGACGAGGCGGTATTGTCTGAAGGAATCAGCACATCCGGTGCATTCTGGCCTTCCAGCTTGAAGTTCAACCCGTCGTCGGTGGAGCCGAAGGGGGCCAGGTTGGTCGGGTTGCAGGGCTTGCTGGTGTGACAGCGGGTCAGGATCGCCAGGTTCTGGATATATTCATTGCCTGTCTCGATGCCGTCTTCCATGAAGAAGCAATGCCCCACGTTGTTGTAGGTGACGTTGTTTTCAATGCGCAGATTGTTGGTGCCGTGTACGGTCACGCAGCGGTTGTAGGTGTCGTGGATGGCGGCGTTGCGCAGGTACTGTCCCTGGCCGCCGTCTCCGACAAGGTGCCAGTGTATCGGATAGCGGGCCAGTTCCAGGTTCTGCCCCATGCGATTGAGCTCGACACCTTCCACATACATCTTGCTGGTGACCATGGCCATGATGTGGCCGCCGAAGTAAGACTGGTCGGCATCTTCAGAGGCCTGCACCTTGATGTTCCGGGTCAGCAGGCCCACTTCGCCGCGCTCATCCACGCCATAGGTGATCTCGCCATAGTGCATGTAGTCCAGCGGGGTATCGAGGGTAATCTGGTTGCTGCTGATACGGGTAATGGTGCGCGTTTCCGCCTGGCGAGCATCGAAGTCTGTGGAGGCCAGGACGATCCGGTCGCCCACCTGCCATTCACTGGCATCGAGTACCTGGATACGGGTAGCACCAGCCTCGGCGGTTTGCGCCAGTTTGGTCCAGGCATTGGTGCGATTGCCGTGCAGGTTCAGGGTGCCGCCGGAGAGCATGATGCCGCGGTCACCCATGCCCATCAGCTGTTCGCCTTCATGACGGTCCGTCAGGGTGATGGTGGCGTTGCGGGTGTGGGGGCGGGCTTCGGTGCCGATTTCCAGCTCACCGAACACCATGATCCATTCTGACGTCAGTTCAAGATCCTTGCTGTCTGCGAAGCTGAGCTTGCCGTTGATGGTCAGGCCCGCCAGTGCCGGGGTGTCGGTGTCCAGCACAACGTCAACACCACTATTGATGGTCACCTTGTCATCTGCCCCGGGGAGACTGCCATCTGCCCAGATGCCTGCATCAGACCACCTGCCGCTTTTAACGGCTTCCTGGGCAAGGGCAGTCATACTGAAGATGGCGGTAAGGCAGGCCGTCGCAAACAATGGCAGGCTGAAAGAACCACGATGGTGTCGCATGACTTTGGACCCTCTGTGCTGGAGCGATTTATGTTCGCGAATCGGGCTGGTCAGAATAGCATGCCTGCATCCTGCGCATAAAGATAACCCCCCTTGGTGTGTGGTCATGGTGCCTGCTTTGGGGTTCATAGGCCAATTCAGGGTGCCAAGGGGAGTGAATCACCGCAGGTTATGCCCAATTTTCACTTTTTCTACACAAAATTCGGTTATACCATCGCAGACGATTCGAAATGCATTTGATGTCGTCTTAATTCGACTTCTTGGGGAAGAAATCATGTCTATACATTCATCCGTGCCCGGCCTGACACGGCTTGCACGTTCTCTCGTTTATTCGCTTGCCGTCTGTGCCCTGATTGGCGGCTACAACACGGCCATGGCCCAGGCGCAGCGTTGGTCCGATCCGGCCACCTGGCCCAACAACCGGGTCCCGGCTGCCGGTGACAAGGTCGTCATTGAGAGCGGCCAGAACGTGATACTGGATGTGAGTCCGCCCGCGCTGGACGGCCTGACCATCAATGGCAAACTCAGTTTCAGTGATGATGCCGACCTGTCATTGACCAGCGAGTGGATCATGGTGTTCGGTGAACTGGAAATCGGTACCGAAGCCAAACCCCACACGCACAAGGCCACCATCACCCTGACGGACCACAATGAAGGCGAACAGCTGATGGGCATGGGCGACCGCGGCATCATGATGTCTGGCGGGACCCTGAACCTGCATGGTAATCGCAGCAATGCCTGGACCAAGCTGGCCAGCACTGCCGAGGCTGGCAGCAACCGGATTGAAGTACTGGATGCTTCCCAGTGGCAGGTAGGTGACGAGATTGTGCTGGCGTCCACGGACTACAATCCACGCCAGGCCGAGCGTCGCACCATATCTGCTATCCGCGGTAATAACATCACATTGGATCAGCCGCTGGAGTACATGCATTTTGGCCAGATCACCCATGGTGTGGATGAGCGTGGCGAAGTGGGCCTGCTGACCCGCAACATCAAGATCCAGGCCTCAGAGGATGCTGACCAGTCGTATTTCGGCGGTCACATCATGGCCATGGTGACCAGTGAAATGTATATCGACGGTGTTGAACTCAACCGCATGGGCCAGAACCTGGAGCTGGCCCGCTACCCGATTCACTGGCATCTGGTCGGTGATGGAGGCAAGGGGCAGTACATCCGCAATGCGGCTATCCACGATACCTACAACCGTTGCGTGACCGTGCATGGCACCAATGATCTGCGCGTTGAGAACAATGTCACCTATAACACCGTGGGCCACTGCTTCTTCATGGAAGATGGCATTGAGCACGGCAACGAGTACATCAAGAACCTGGCGATCCAGACCAAGTGTCACATGACCAAACCCTGTGACCCGACCAACCTGGCGCCGTTCGGCTCGACTGACGACGGCCTGAACTTCAAGCTTACTGGTCAGGACTCGCCAGAGATTCTGATTCCGTCTGACAACACCGCGTCGTCATTCTGGATCACCAACCCGGATAACACCTATCGCGGTAATGTGGCAGCGGGCTCTGATTCAACCGGTTTCTGGCTCGCCTTCCCGGTGCACCCCAGCGGGGCCTTCGAAGGCTCCGATGACAGTCTGAACACCTGGCCACGTCGCACCAAATTCCGGGAATTCAAGGGGAACGTCTCCCATTCGAATGTGGATTCTTTTATGGGCGATCGTGCGCCACGGGCTGATGGGCATTTTGCTGTTGGCGGGTATATCGCTCTTGCCGACCCCACGGATGAGAAAAGTGCGCAGGTGGTGGATGTCATTGAAGACTTTACCGCCTACAAGAACCGCAACAGCGGTATCTGGGCCAGGGGTGAATTGCATCTGTATAAAGGCCTGAAGTTTGCCGATAACGGCATTGGCTTCACTCACGCGTCCGGCGCCTTTGGTCAGGCGCCCTACACATCCAGGGTGATGGATTCTGTATTCGTTGGTGAATCAGACAACATCGGCAATCCCAGGGAGCCTTCGGAAATCGCCTACGGCCGCAGTCTGCCGCAGCCGAAGATCCCGGATTTCCCGATCCGCGCCTACGAGTTCTATGACTACCACCATGAGCTGGACAACAACACCTTCATCAATTACCAGGACAATGACACCCGTAAAACGGGTGCGATTTCCTACCTGCTGTTTACCAGTTTCGGTATGAGTTCCAACAACGTGGTTGAGCGTTCGACCTTCGTCAATGCCAAGCCGGTCTATTTCCCGCCAATTGACAACCGCTGGAGCAACGACGATTACGGCAACATCATCTACAAGCACTCGGTGTTCAAGGACAAGGACGGCACCATTACCGGTATCCCGAATTCCTATATCATTAATGACACCGGTTACGATGCCGACAACAATTGCGAGGCCAGGCCCACCTGGAACGCTGTCGTGTGCACCGGTGATATCGGCCGCATGGATGTTGGTGGTGGTGGCGCTCTGGGCTTCGGTTTCGGCGGTGGTCCGCGCCCGACCAACTTTGACATTGCGCCCGGCGGTGGTCGCATCAGGGGCACTGCAACGCCTTCGGACATTTTCCTCAGCCGCAACGGTAAGGAATTCATGGCCGAAGGGGAGACCAATGTGCGCGCGGGCTCACAGTACACGCTAAAGACCGAAAAGGACTCGCTGAACATCCGTGTACGTGAACTGGATGCCGGTTCGTGGGTGATGTTCGAACTGCCGGGTTTCACCACTGCCGACTCCGGCACAGCGGTGAATAGCCTTGATGCCCTTCGCACAGCCAGTGCTACTTCGTACTATAAGGACAAAGATGCACTTTGGGTGAAAGTGGTTTCAACCGGCGACATCCCGGGCCGCGGTCCGGGTCAGGGCCCGGGGCAGGGTGAAAGACTTGTGGTAACCCGCTAAGGCTGGCTAGTTTGCTTTAACCAAAACCCCGGCTCAGGCCGGGGTTTTTCATTACCAACTGATAAACCGCGTCCTGGGGACGCGGTCATCTACTGGTGGCTCTGCCTGCCAGAAAAGAAACTGCCCATGTATGCTTTGGTTCGAGTTATCCCCATAACTTAGAACCAAGAGGAACATACATGAGCAGATTCAAGAGGGCTTCGCATGTGCTATGGCATTGTCAGTATCACATAGTTTGGACGCCCAAATACAGGTACAGAATATTAAGTGGCAATATGGCCAGAGCGGTTTATGGTTCGGTCATGATATTTTGCGAACAGCAGGGATGTGAAGTTGTGGAGCTGAACGTCCAGGACGATCATGTGCATTTGCTGGTATGCATTCCACCGAAGTTGTCGGTATCCAAACTGGTTGGAGTATTGAAAGGATGTTCAGCGATTAGGTTATTTAATAAATTTCCGCACTTACGCAAGAAGCCCTTTTGGGGTAATCATTTCTGGGCGAAAGGATATTGTGTAGATACGGTAGGGGTTGATGCTGAAATGGTACGAAAGTACGTAAAATATCAGCAGAAACAGGAAGAATTGCAGCAATCTCTGGAATTACAGAAATAGAGAAGAAGAGGGATAACTTGCAAGAGTGCCTTCTAGGAAGGCACTCTCACAACGCCCCCTTCTAGGGGGCTTAGAGCAATACCACGTTCTAAGAACGTGGTTTTTTACTCTGGGGCAAGGTTTTTTATTGAACATTCATGATATTCTTTTTGCCCCTGTTACTTTGAAACTCCGCCACGATCATGAAAGAGTCGCAATAGTCCAAACTCTCCTCCATCGCTGAACTGGTAAGTTCAGTGGCTATCGTCATAACCCTGATCTATCTGGCGATCCAGACCCAACAGAACACCCAGGCACTGCAGGCCGCTGCACGACAGGATTCCATGAATGCCGAAGTCGAGATGCTGTACCAGTTTCTGGCTTACCCGCCCGGAAGTATTCTTGAAGTGACGGGAAGCACCAGAGAGGAGTACCAGGAATTAATGCTGTATAGCGCCATGTTCAACTTAAGACGGAATATGTGGCTGCAATACAAAAACGGGGCGATGGATCGGGAAACCTGGGAACCCTATGAGCGTTCGCTGGTGTCGTTATTAGGACCGGGAAGTCCGATACGCAAAGCCTGGGATAATGGTTTCGCTGGCTCTATCATGTCACCTGATTTTCGTGAAGAAATTAATGCACTGGTGGAGGCTGCCTATCCAGCATCCAAATAAGGTTCTTGAGGAGAGAGAGCCGCTAAATCAAATTACTCAGACGCTTTATGCGTGAAGTGAACATCAAAACCCAGTTCATGCAGCATCACCAGAAAATTACTGATAGTTGGGTTGCCTTGCTCTGAAAATGCCGCATTAATGGCCTGCCTTGAGATGCCTACCTTTCTGGAGAGTCCTTTTACGCCGCCCTCGTAATTTAAGGCGACTGATTTTAACGCCATCAGTGCTGTCGCCGGATCATTATCCGCGAAAGCTTCTGTAATGAAATCAGCCACCCGCTGGGGATCGCTGTTCATCCAGGCTTGTTGATAATCATCTATGTTTGTGAGTTTCATGTTCTTTCAATGCCCAAAGAATTTCTTCACTAATAGTGCATTCTCAATATCTTTATCCTGCTGATGTTTTGTCCCTATCCCGGCAACGATGACAAGCCTGATACCTGCAAAAAAGTGATAAATGCGGTAACACTTCCCATAATGGATACGTGTTTCTGAAACACCCTTGCCCACCGGGAGGACGTCACCAAAGTTGCCTAGCCTGAAGCGTTCAAGCGCGACATCAATTTTGGCAAGGCCCCGGCGATCCTTGATTCGCTCTATGTCCCGGATAGCGTTATCCGTGAATTTGACATCGAAGATGGCCGCTTCCTTGCAGGCGTGACAAGTATAGTTGTCATAGTGAATTTGTTCAAATGATGCCTTTCAGTGTAGGTGAGAAACGATGTTTAGCCATTGTTGTCAGAGTTTTGTATTTCAGGGGAAGGTATTTGGATATTCGTGATATTCTCACGCCAACATTCATGTATTGGTGAGTTCAATTGATTCTGACCGTTTGATTCGCCGGGAACCAGGGAGATCATGGGAAAATGAAAGGACAGTTTATTAACGACTCCATCAGGTACTGTGCAGTAGCCTTTGCCGGAGCGTTCTTCGCCGCAGATGCCTCTGCGGCTTGCAGTCGCGACTCACTCCAGCAGTTGACCGACACGTATGTCCAGGCTCAGACCAGCGGTAATGCCGCCATGATTCCCGTAGCAGATCGATCCTATTACGGCGAGAATGATCAGCCCAAAGACATTACAGAAGGCATGTTGTCCGAAGCCATCAGCCCTGACTTCACCCGCAGTTTGTTAGATACAACACAGTGTGCCACCTTCACAGAATTTGTGGCAGCCACCCATGAACATCCTTATGTCATTCACACCCGCATGGAAACCAATGACGAGGGCAAGGTGACTATTATGGAGTCTGTGGTTACCGACCAGGATGACTGGGTATTTGGCGCCGATGTCTTTCTTACCCATACCAGGGCCGAGGACTGGAGCGTCATCCCTGAAGATCAGCGGGATATGCGAGGCGTTATCAAGGCAGCGGCAGAAGCCTATATCAACAACTGGGGAGACCCCTATCTGCCAGTACCACACGGTACACCCTGTGCCAGACTGGAGGGCCGTATTTACACGGGTACCCGGGATCCTGAAGGCCAGACCTGCACCATGGGTGCCTTTCCACAACCGATCAAAACAGGTAACCGCCGCTTCGTCATTGATGAGACTATGGGTGCCGTCAGCATCTTTCACAGTTTCTCCTGGCTGGATGCCGGGTTGGGGCCTTATCACCAGGGCACCCCGACCAGCCAGCAATTTCGCGTAGAGGGTGGCATGAATCGCTATATCCA
>Ga0181589_10001224_pt1 | contig 19773 bp, 25 predicted proteins | sample 071ome_25_FD_132444 | JGI IMG/M metagenome (GOLD analysis project Ga0181589, IMG submission 132444) | Coastal salt marsh microbial communities from the Groves Creek Marsh, Skidaway Island, Georgia - 071410BT metaG (megahit assembly) | ecosystem: Environmental > Aquatic > Marine > Intertidal...
AGGCCAATTTTCAACCGACCTGCCATAAGCCATCGCCTCGTCCCAACCGACGGAAAGGCCCCATTCCTCGGCAAGCCGCCGATAGACGCCGGCCAGCAGATCGCTGTAGCGCTTCGCCGGGGTCTGGCGCTGATGCGTTGATTCCTGTCTGGCATGCGCCTCGAGGATCATGTTGCGGTCCGGCTGCCGGCCATCGCGCGCCGCGATGCGGTCGGTCAATGGCTTCAGGCCGGCAATCATGCCTGACTCCCAATCGATCAGGGTGCCGTAGCAATCAAAGGTCAGGACCGAGAAATCGGACAGTTTCATAATCATGTTCCTTGCATTGTCTATATAGCGACCGGTCTATATGGCGACGGCCGGTTGCGTATCATCGTCACTCGACAAAGGCGCGAAGGCCGGCGGCGTGTCGGCACGCCCGTGGAGATCATCAACCAGCGCCGGCAGCGTTGCGAACCGCACAATCATCTCACGCGCGCTTGCTCTGGCCGCAGTTGGCGACAGGTCGGCCTCATGCCGGGCTGAAACCGGCATTTCTATCACCATCACAAGGCTGCCCGCTGATGCCTGCATGGCAATGCGTGCTGGCGCCCCACGCCGCGTCGCCAAGGGGCTGGCAAGATGTTCCTGAATCCGCAGCATTGTCTCGACCAAGCTATCGGTGAACAGGCCTTCCGCCATGTCGAGTTCGCTTGTAACAATCGTGAAGATGCCGTCGAGCTGGTCATTCCTGACATGCCAGGGACGCAGCGCCGGGTCAGCCTTCATGCGCGACTCCAACCGGTCGGCGCGGCTGTCCGCATAAACCTCACCGCTTTGGGCGATTGGCAGGCTGACACGAAAAACCAGAAGTTCGACCCGGTTATGTCGGTGACCGCTGGCCAGCCCGGCAGCCGCCTCGATCATCCGCACGCGGCAATCTCCATAGGTGCCGGCATAGTTGGCGGTCAGCCTGTATTCGCGGTCCAGCAACACCCCATCGGTGACGAGGTCCTGCAACACAACCTCGCCAAAGGCCGTGTTGTCATCAGCTGAAAACAGGTTGGCGAAATGCAATTCAACGGCCCGCCGCACCGCCTCGGCAAAGGCTGCCGGTACCGGCAACAGCGCCATCCAGACGCAGATCACCGCCAGTCCCGCCAACGCCAGCACGAGTGCCCGGTTCATCGGCTGATCCAGAAAGCCGGCGCTGTCGATCTGCGTGTGCAGAGCCAGAACAACGATGGCGAGGCCAGCCGCGATACCGGTGATCAGACTGGCGCACAGGATACGTCGCCGGCGTTTGGCGGCATATCGCTCGATCAGCGGTGCGACCTGCAGGTCCCAGCAGGCGGCGAAACCCTGTTCGGCCAGTGTTTTCTCGACAAAGGACAGCATGTCTCTGTGGTAGCGCAGATGCTACGGTCAAGACAAGTCCGGCAAAAAAACCGGATATATTTCACTTTTAATTGGTGTAATCACCTATTTCGTCACATTAAATGTTGCTAATAAAGGTAAATATGAAGAAAGCTGCGAATGTGCGGGATTGGCAGAAATGTCTGCTCACCTGTTTCGCGCGCTCTGATGTGAAAAAGAAAGGAATTGATTGGCATTTCGATCACGGAACGACGGAAATCCTTATTCCCTGCAGAATGATCGAAACTGATCTGCTTTGCTTATGATGTCTCACGCCAGACTTGCCTTGCTTTTGGCTTTCGCCCTGTTACCCGGCGTCGCCGGACTGACCTCCACTCCCGCATTGGCGGATATGCAGGCTGTGCGCTTCCAGTGTAACGGTGAAATAAGGTCACACCTTCTGGCCTTTGTTGCCGGCGACATTCGAACCGAGGCACTACGCGACGCCGAACGTCAGATCAAGATCGAGATTCGCAACGGAAAACGTGCATCGGTTCTCGACATGCCCTCGGGCGAGGTGTTGTTCGCCCCGTCACAATGTCGGATCTCGGCCCTGCGTCTGGCCTGCGAGACCAGCGAGGAGGGGCACCACCATCAGATGTTCATTTCGCGCACAAGCGGCGATGCTGTCTTCGAGGGATACACCCAGACATCGAACGAGAAATCGGCGCTGGTGGTCGAAAGATACCGCTGCGTCAAGGAAGACCGCGAACGTCTGTTCTGAGATGAGGTGCGGTGCCCTGCCGGCGAACGCGAACAACAAGCCATCATCTGTATTGAAGGCCAGTATTCTGTCCGGACAGGCCATTTCTATTCGTGCGCGGTGATTGAGGACATCTTCCTGTTTCGGGGAAATCCCTCAAAGACAGTCTGATCCGGCACACGCCGGCGGCGTACCTTTACACCATTCAGATTATACATTAAATTACCTATGGTATTTTATTAATTTACCATTGGTAAGAAAGGATTGAGAATGGCGACAGCGCGGGCCAGATCAGACAACGCAAAGGCGGCGCGACGCCGCGACATCATCAAGGCGACGGCAGGTCTTGTCGGCGCGCACGGTCTCAATGCGGTGTCGATGCAGGATATCGCCGCCGCCTGCAAACTCACAAAGCCGGCGCTTTATGGCTATTTCGCCACGCGCGAGGAGATCATCCTTGCGGCCTACCGGACATTGCTGAATGATTGCATGGCGGCCTTCAACCGGTCATTGCTGGCGGCCGGTGCCCCCCTGCCCCGCGCCAGCTTCAACAGAATCTTTGTGTCAAGCTTTGCCGCGCGGCCGCTTCTGTGTCATCTCATCAACCATCTGACCGCGACATTGGCGCCGAAGCTGACGGCGGCAACAGCCGAACATCTGCGGACCGGGACTGCCGAGCAGCTTGCCGGGCTGCGGGCGCTGCTGCTGCATTATGGCTATGCCGATGCCAAGAGCGCCGGCGATCTGGCCCGGGCCTATTACAGCATCCTGACCGGCGCTGTACAGATCGCGGCGATGCCGGGCGGGGAATTCCGGACAGACATGATCGACAAAGCGGCTTTTAACGCAAACTGTCTTGCCGCGCTTGGCTGCCTTCGGTGATGCATTTGCCATGCGCGCTGCCGCAAACCCCGATCAGGAGATGCTTATGACACCGCCCATGCCGGCGGCATGATGTTCCATCATGTGGCAGTGAAACAGCCACAGACCGGGGTTGTCGGCGATGAAGACAAGGTCGGCAGTCTCACCGGGGGCCATAAGATAGGTGTCACGCAGGACATCCCGGCCAGCTTCACCGAACTCGCGCGAATTCACCCAGAAATGATGCCCATGCAGATGCATCGCATGTTCCCAGCGCGTGTCGTTGCGGACCCGCAATACCGCCACATCGCCAAGCGCAAGGTCGGCAAGCCTATGGTCATATCCGCCAACGATGCCGTTGAAGGCCCATAATTTTGAATGCTCCCGGGCCAGTTCGCGTAGCGGCATTGTCTCGCCCTCGAAAAGGGCGGATTCCAGATTGCCCATCGCGCCGCCCTGCATATGGATGTCGATGACATGCGCGCCGGCGGTATCGGGGCGATCATACCAGGGTCGGTTCTCGATCGTCCGACCAGCGGCCAGTGTCGTTTGCGACGCGCCAACCAGACGGGCGGCCCCGATGGCATCGCCGGTGCTGATCTCCTCGAGGATGGTGAGGCCTTCATCGAAACTGGCCAGAAGATCGACACGTTGCGCTGGCGCCAGACGCACCGTTTCAACCTCGAAAGCCGCGCAAGGAGAGCCGTCAAGCGCGACAATCCGCATCGGAGCGCCACTGGCGAGCCGGAAGGCAAGTGTCCGCGCATTTGCCGCATTGATCAGGCGCAGCCGCACCGGTCCGCTGGCCACCGGGATTTCGGGATCTGTAGCGCCATTCACCGTCAGCCAGTTGCCAAGCCGCCCCTGATGCGACCAGTCCATAAGCGAGCCGAAACTGTCCTCGTGAAGCTGGTAATCCTCATCAAGGCGCCAGTCATCGGCGACAAGCGTGATATCCTGACGGCCGGAGGCCTCATCAGGCTCGCGAACGATCAGGGCCCCGTACAGCCCCCGCGCCAGCTGTTCCCACCCCTTGTTATGCGCGTGGTACCAGAAACTCCCCGCATCCTTCAGCGGAAACCGGTAGGTGAAGCGCGCTCCCGGCTCGATAGCGGCCTGTGTCAGATCGGGAACGCCATCCATCGCGTTCAGGTTCCGGATGCCGTGCCAGTGCATTGTCGTCGGCACATCGAGATTGTTCAGGAACTCCACCTCAAGTTCCTCACCGCGCCACGCCTCGATCAGCGGCCCGGGCGAGGTACCGCCATAAAGCCACAGGCTGGTTGCCGGCCGGTCCGGCGGACCAAGATGCTGCGCTGCCGGCGCGGCGGTGATGGCATAGCGCCTGACCCCGGCCGCCAGTGTTGGCAGCGGCAGCGCCGAGATCATGGCCGTCATCGCGCCTGCATGAATGCCGGCGCTGATAAAGCTTCGTCGTTTCATCCCATACTCCGCATCGGCAGGGTGAGTGAGCTTGTCAGCAGGCTGCTCATCACCAGAACGGCGATGGCGACAAGAATTTCCCGGTCGATCATCCGGCGAAGCCGCAGCGCCGCCGACAGATCGCCCGCCTGAAGTGCCGGCACGATCCGGAACCTGTTCCGCGCCGCCAGCCACAGCAGGCCGGCGACAAGCCCGATCTTGACCAGCAGCGCCAGCCCATAGCCGCTTGTCAGCATCGCCGCCACCGACCCGGTGAGGATCGCGGCATAGACGCCCCCGGCGACAATCAGCACCGGAACCACCCGCTGTGCAATCCGGCCAAATCTGTCAGCGACATCGGCAAGCATCGCCGCCGATGTCACATCGCCGGCACCGCCGCATAATTGCCGCAGCGGCAGCAAGGCCCCAAGCCAGAAGGCAACCCCGCCAAGATGCAGCGCCAGCAACACACCGGTGATGGCACCAAGCATGGTGGCGTGCCCGGCAACCGTCAGCGACAGCAGCACCGTTGCCGCGGCGACGATGCGCGCCGCCTGCTCGCCACGCGCCTTGACCCGCCCGATCACGGTGATCATCGCAAAGCCGATCCCGGCGATCATGCTCGACAGCCCCAGCGGCGATTGCATCACCAAGCCGACAAGCACCGGATCACGCATGCTTGCCAGGTCGCCGCCAAGGCTTCCCGCCGCCACCGCAAGCCGCACCCCGACAAGGACAAGCCCGGCCCAGGCGGCAACAGCGATCAGACGGCTGACATGGATGGCTGTTGCCTCCGGCACGCGGTGGCGGAACAGCACCTCGAAGATCAGCCCGCCAGCGGCACCGAGCATGGCCAGATACAGGCCGAACTTGGTCAGCGGCCGCAGAATGTCCCAGATTTCGAACATCAACCGGTCACTCCGGCACGATGGTGAAGGAAAAGCGTCCCCTGATCACATGGCCATCCTCGCCCATGGCGCGCCAGCTGGCCATGTAGTCACCGGCGGCAAGCGCCGGCAGGGCTATGCTGTGATCAACCGCCTCAACCATCAGATGCGTATCGTCAAGTCCGACTTCCGCCCCGTCCGCCGTGCTGACAAGGGCAAACCTGACCAGCCGCGAGCTGCCGCTGAACCGCATCTCGATGCTGTCCGGCGCGGTGGTGAGCCGCGCCCCGTCCGCCGGCGTGACCGCGGTCAGCGGCGAATGCGCCATCACCGCCGTTGACAGCAGCATGATGATGGCAAGTACAGCATAATGGATATGACGGCATGGCATGGCGTATTTCACCCCAGTGGCAGGCATCTAGTGGCAGGCCTTGCCAAGCGCCTTCAGACGCCAGTAATTATAGGGAAGCGGGGCGAGGAAGCCGGCCAGCAGCATGATCGGCACCACCCACCAGGTCAGCATCGCGCCGCCGGTCAGCAGGACATCGGTGATATTCATCGCCACCTCCATGCCGATCATCGAGATCAGCGACATCCCGAGCGCCGTCTTCAGCGCCGGGCGAAGCGGCATCTGGCGTGCCAGGATTGCCGTTTCCAGCGCGATCGAGGTCAGCAGGCCGTTCATGATGGCAAGCGTCATGATCGCCCAGACCGGCCAGGGAATGCCTGTCACCTGAAAGAACAGGATGGTGCCGAGATCGCCGATGGCGCAGCCAAGAAGACACCATGAGGTGTTGTAGGACGCCCGCCGCCAGGTATGGCGGCAGCGCCAGCTGATGCCCAATGATGATGTGATTGCCGTCATCTTGACCTCCATCTGACCTCTATGTAAGGCTTCCCCCAAGGGGAAGGTAAAGGGCCATCACCCGGAAATTTGCAGATGAACCGGAGAAAGAGAATGCAGATTGGCGAGGCGGCGCGGCGCGCCGGGCTGACGGTGAAGACGGTGCGCTATTACGCGAATATCGGCATGGTGACGCCGCGCCAGGACGCGGTGACCGGTTATCGCGACTATGGCGAGGGTGATGTGGCGAAACTGCAATTCGTCGGCAAGGCCCGCAAGTTCGATTTCTCGGTCGAGGAATGCCGCGAGTTGCTGGGGCTGTATGAGGACCGCAACCGGCCGAGCCGCGAGGTCAAGGCGATGACGCTGAAGAAGATCGACGAGATAGATGCGCGGCTTGCCGAACTGCAGTCACTGAAGGATGAATTGACCGGCCTCGCCTCGGCCTGCGACGGCGACCACCGCCCCGACTGCCCGATCCTGAACGCGCTGAGCGGGAAGTAAATCCCCTCTCCGCCCCTCCCCGGCCTTTTTGCCACTATTTCCTGCGGATGGTCTCGTCCCAGAAATCATAGGCCGCCATCGACATCACGGTGATGGCGATGATCCAGAAGGGCAGCCCGCCCCGGAAACCGGCGAAACCGGTCGAGATGCTGTGCGCGAGGCCGAAGACGAAGGCCATCACAAGCGCCGTACCGATGGCCGCTGTCAGCAGCCGTGCCCCTCTTGAAAGCATGTCTCTGTTCCCCTGTTATGAGCAGTCCGTCATCGCCCGGCCCGTCATCGCCTGGCCCGTCATCGCCTGGCCCGTCATGATTTGGCCCGTCATGATTTGGCCCGTCATCGCCTGGCCCCTCATGATTTGGCCCGTCCCTTGTCTGTCATTCCGCCAGCGCGGCCAGCAACCACCGCGACGTGCGAAGAAGCCTGTCATCCTCCTCGGCGCCGCCCGCCACCTGCACCCCGATCGGCAGGCCCTTGTCACCGACAAGCAGTGGCAGCGTCACCGCCGGCACCCCGGCCAGCGTGAAGATCGTCTGGCAGATCGCATCGCCGGTGCCAGCCTCGAACAGCGGCGCCTCGCCAGGCGCGGCCGGCGAGATCACCGCGTCGAACTCGGTAAACAGGGTCGTGAAAAAGGCCACCGCCTGACGGCGCATCTCCAGCGCCTCTTCATAGGCGGCCTCGCCATAGCTGCGGCCACGCGTGATGGCGTCCTGCGAGTACTGGCTGAGCCCGTCCGGGCCTTCATCGAGAATCCAGCCAAGCAGATCGGCATATTCATGGATATGGATGATATTGTGCGCGGCGATGAATCCGGCGAATGACTCAGCGGCATCAATGCGCTCCACCCGCTCGCCAAGCGCGTCGAGAAGTTCTTCCATCCCGTCCCGCGCTGTCGGCGTCAACCGGTCGAAATAGGGCATGTCGAACCACAGGAAATTCGGCTCGATCGGCACCTCGGCTCCGGCACCGGCGCGCATCGCCGGACGCGGCCTGGCAAAGCTTGCCGGATCACGCTGATCATAGCTGCCAAGCACATCGGCCAGCAGGCCGATATCCTCCAGCGAATTGCCGAAGACACCCATCTGGTCGAGCGTTCCCGACGTTGCCAGGACACCGGTTCGCGGGATGATACCGGCGGTTGGCTTGAAACCGAAGGTACCGCAGAAGGAGGCCGGCCTGATCATCGACCCGTTGGTCTGTGAGCCGACAGCAAGCGGCACATGGCCTGCCGCGACGGCGGCGGCGGACCCGGACGATGACCCGCCGGGCGTATGCGCCGGATTGACCGGGTTGCGGGTGGCGGCGGGTTGCTTGAAAGCAAGCTCGGTCGTCACCGTCTTGCCGATGATCACCGCACCCTCGGCACGAAGCGACTCGACGAGTCGCGCATCTGTTTCGGGAACACGTCCCTTCATCGCCGCGGCACCGCATTCACAAGGCATGCCGGCCACATCGATGATATCCTTCAAGCCGACCGGCACACCGTGAAGACGGCCAAGCGGCCTGCCGCTCTGACGAAGCCTGTCGCATTCATCGGCCCTGGCGAGGGCCCCCTCGGCATCGACATGCACCCACGCCGCAAGTGCGGAATCCGCCTCGATCCTGTGAAGACTGGACTCAACAACGTTTCGTGAGGTGGTATGGCCATCGCGAATGGCCGACACCATGTCTGCGGCGAACATTGGTCACCCTCCTATGGAATATACGGGCCGAACAGATAATCCGGCAGCCACAGGGCAAGGTCCGGGAACTGATAGAGAAGCACCATCGAGAAGATGACGATCCCCAGATAGGGAAGGATTCCCTTGAAGATCTCGATCAGCTCGATCTGGTCCTTCAGCACCCCTTTCAGATAATAGGCCGACATCGCCATCGGCGGCGTCAGGAACGAAGTCTGGAGGTTCAACGCCACCAGCATCGCGAAGAAATACGGGTTGATGCCGAAATTGTCCAGCATCGGCAGGAAGATCGGCACGAAGATGATCAGGATTTCCGACCATTCCAGCGGCCAGCCCAGAAGGAAGATGATCAGCTGCACCATGACCAGGAACTGCCATGGCTCGAGGTTCATCGACAGCACGAAATGCTCGATCACATCATGACCGCCAAGATAGGAGAAGACCGAGGCGAAGGTCCATGACCCGATGAAGAGCCAGCAGACCATGGCGGTCGATTTCGCCGTCAGAAAGACCGACTCCTTGACTTTCGTCCAGGTCAGCGACCGGTAGATGACGGCAAGGAACAACCCGCCAAGCGCGCCCATCGCGGCGGCCTCGGCCGGCGTCGCCAGCCCGCCGAGGATGGAGCCCAGAACAGCCGCGATCAACAATGTCAGCGGGACAAAGGAAATCAGCAGGTCGAAATAGATTTTTGCCGCCGGCGGTACATCCTCGGCGCGCGGCTTTGGTGCCAGTTTTGGCTGCATGAAGACCCTGATGATGACGTAGACAATGTAAAGACCGGCCAGAAGCAGGCCCGGGAACATCGCCGCCGCATAGAGGCGCAGCGGCGACAGCGCGGTGATCGCGGCATAGACGATCAGCATGATCGAGGGCGGGATCAGGATGCCGAGCGTGCCACCGGCGCAGATCACACCCGATGCGAACTGCTTGTTGTAGTTGGCCGCCGCCATCGCCGGAAAGGCCAGCAGGCCCATCAGTGTCACCACCGCGCCGACGATCCCCGACGCGGTCGAGAACACGGCACAGGTGACCAGCGCGGCGATGGCCATGGACCCGGGCAGATTACGCGCCGCCATCTGCAGGGAATGGAACAGTCGGTTGACGATATTGGCACGCTCGACGACATAACCCATGAACAGAAACAGCGGGATGGCGACAAGTGTGTCGTTTTCCATCACCGAATAGGTATTCTGGTTCAACAGATAGAAGATATTGTTGTCGAAGATGTCGGCAACGGTCTCGATCCCGCCCTGATAATAGGCGTAATAGCCAAAGCCGACCCCCATCGCGAGCAGGGTGAAGGCGATCGGGAAGCCCAGCAACACCATGAAGATGAACATGCAGAGCATCAGAATGGCGACTTGTGGATCAGTCATCGGGCCCTCTTGTCAGACAGGAAATGCGGCGGTCATGGCCGTCAGTCATGACCATCAGGGCCGGTCCATCAGAGTGTGTTCGGTTTCCCTGACATCCTTGACGCGCGCCATCCAGACACCCGTCTTCATGGCGTGCCAGCAACGGACCAGCTCGGCGAAACCCTGCAGGATCAGCAAGAATCCGGCGACCGGAATCAGCGTCTTGAAGAAATAGACCTGGATCCTGGCGGGGGAATTCCAGCTGACTTCCTGATAGCGCCAGCTGTCAGACGCAATCTCGGCGCCAAACCAGAACAGCGCCAGAATGCCGGGGAAGAAGAAAAACAGATAAAGGACGAAATCGATCCGCGCCTGCCATACCACCGGGAACAGGCGGTAGAGGACATCACCACGAACATGCGCATCCTGCGCCAGCGCATAGGGACCCGCCATCAAGAATAGCGCCCCGTACATCTGCACCATCATGTCGAACGCCCAGACCGTTGGCGCATTCAGCACATAACGCATGAACACCTCGTAGGAGACCGAGAATGTCAGGATGAGGATACACCAGCCAAAGGCGCGCCCGACCCACACGCTGAGGTGTTCGATGAAATAGACCAGTTTCGTCATCATGAAAGCACCCCAATATCGGGAATCTGGAGGCGCCTGCGCGCCTCCAGCGAGATATCGTACGTGGACACGCCCTACCCGAAGTGATGGTTATAGGCGAGCTTGTAGTCAGGCTGGTTGAGGTTCAGATAATTCATCACATCCTTGGCGTAGGCCTTCTGCGAGGCGATGACGCGGGCGAAGAATTCGTCCTCGGCGGACAGTCTGTCCACAACGATGTCCCATGCCTCCAGCTGGGCAGCCATGACCGAATCCGGTGTGCGATGGACGCGAACACCACTGTCCTGCTGCAGGCTGACAAGATCTTCCGAGTAACGCTTGGTGTTGTGCCAGTAGAAGTTGGAACTCTCGGCCTCTGACGCGTATTTCAGAATTGCCCGGAGCTCCGCCGGCATCGCATCAAACTTATCCTTGTTGAAGGTCACCTCGAAGAATTCCTGCGACTGGTGGAACGATCCAAGATGGTAGTCCTTGGAAACATCCTGCATGCCGAAATCCTTGTCCGATGTCGGGTTGTTGAACTCGGCCGCGTCGATCAGGCCGGATTTCATCGCTGGCTGAATTTCTCCACCCGGAAGCTGCACAACCGACATGCCCATCTCCAGAAGGACATCTGCCGCCAGGCCTACCGTGCGGTATTTGAGCCCGTCCATCTGCGAGGCGTCGGTGATCTCTTCCTTGAACCAGCCAAGCGGCTGCGCCGGCATCGGGCTGTTGAAGAAGGACACAAGGTTCAGGCCGAGCTTGCCGATGAGTTCGTTGAACAGCTCCATGCCGCCGCCATAATGGCACCAGCCGAGAACTTCCTGCGACGACCAGCCAAAGCACGGGCCGGTACCAAAGAGTGAGGCAATCTTCGATTTTGAATACCAGTAAGCCGGCACATATTGGGCGGCATCAATCACACCGCGATGCACGGCGTCCTGCATCTGGCTTGTCTTCACGACCGAATTGACCGTCAGCAGATCAATCTTGATCGCCGAACCGGCCATGGCGTGAACACGGTCAACGTATGATTGTGCATTTTCCTGGAAAATGCCACCACCCCAACCGGACTGCATTTTCAGTGTGATTGCCTCGCTCTTTGCAATGGCAGGTGCTGCCGGTGTTTGCTCTGTCTTCGGTGGTGAGCGAAGCAGCGAAGCTCCGATTGCCCCGACGGCGACACCGGCAATGGCACCACCGACAAGGAATTTGCGACGGTCAGTCGTGTTTGTCATTTGTTCCTCCTGAGTCCTGGATGTAAACGCACATCCGAACAGCGCTGCTACGGCGTGCGCCGGCGGCAACTCAAAAGCAAAATGACAGGAAAAAATTTACAGATCAGGGAACGGTAACCGTCGCCGCGGTTGAACTGTGGATGATATTTCAGGAAACCTGTTGAACAAAGTATTTAATCTCGACAGGGCGTGAAGATTGATCCGGGCCGGTCTGGCCACGCGTCGTACCATGGAGATATTGGAGGAAATACCGGAAATGCCCTTGAAGCGGCGTCAGCCAACCACCGGCATGTTCTGGCCACGGATTTGCTCGAGCGCTGTCTCGAGATTTGCCACCGTGCGTTCCGGCTCACTCAGCTTGTCGAGGCCGAACAGGCCGATCCGGAATGAGGCGTAATCCTCACGCTCGCCACATTCCAGCGGCACGCCGGCGGCAATCTGCAGCCCCTGCTCGGCAAAGGCCTTGCCGGATTTCATCTCGGCATTGGGCGCAAAACACACAACCACGCTTGGCGCCTCGAACCCCTCGGCGGCAACCGATTTGTACTGGTAGCGCCCCAGCAGCTGGCGCACCTGCTGGCCAAGCCTGATCTGCGCCGCCTTCAGCGCCTCGAGACCGAACGCCTCGGCCTCGATCAGCGCGTCACGGAAATGCCGCAGCGCGTCTGTCGGCATCGTGGCGTGATAGGCATGCGCCCCGCCCTCATAGGTCTCCATGATCTGTGTCCATTTCTTCAGATCATTGGCAAAGCTGGAGCTTGTCGTCTCATCGAGGCGCGCCCGCGCGCGCGGCGACATCATCACCAGCGCGGCGCAGGGTGATGCACTCCACCCCTTCTGCGGCGCCGTCAGCAGCACATCCACGCCAGTCTCCTCCAGATTGACGAAGACGGTGCCGCTGGCCACACAGTCGAGGACGAACATGCCGCCATGCTCATGCACACATTCGGTGACAGCGGCGATGAAATCATCCGGCATCATCATGCCGGCCGAGGTTTCAACATGCGGGCAGAAAACGATATTCGGCTTTTCAGCCCTGATTCTCGCCAGGATGTCATCCAGCGGCAGCGGCGCGAACGGGGCATCGGTTTCATCGGCAAGCTGGCGCGCCGCAAGAACTGTTGTCTTGCTGGCCAGCCCACCGGCATCGATGATCTGGCTCCAGCGATAGCTGAACCAGCCATTGCGGATCACCATCACATTGGCATCACGGACAAACTGGCGGGCGATGGCCTCCATGCCATAGGTGCCGCCGCCCGGCACCACCGCCACCGAAGCCGCACCATAGGCGTTGCGCATGATCCGCGAAATGTCGCGCATCACCTCACCAAAGGCAGCCGACATGGAATTCAGCGACCGGTCGGAGAACACCACCGAATATTCGAGAAGGCCGTCGGGATCGATATCATCTCGCAAAGCTGGCATGGGAACCTCTGTCAAAAGCTGTCGAAAACGCTTAATGCCGCCGACGCTGGTGGCCGCCCTTCAAACATGTGGATACCTTGCAGAAAAATCAATCTCCCAGATTGCCAAACATGACAAAGCGAGAACTTGCTTTAAATGATATAGCGATGCAGCATATCTCCCGTGCCTTGAGGTGATCGGTTCAAAACTGGCTGCGGCATGGGTACCGGTGACATGTAAGTGCAGTTTTTTTTGGACAGGGATTTTGGCACATGAGCAAGTCTGTTGAATTCGTCATCATCATGACCCTGAGATATATGAATCCGGCGCTGATGGGACTTGCGCATGACTGGGTCGAACAGAACGCTCCGAAGGAGATCCCCGGTGCCCGCCGTATGCGCTCATTTCACATCGCGCCAGACCGCGGCATGTCGATCATCTGGTTCAACAGCCAGGAGGATATGGACGCTGCCTTCCCGATGATCAAACAGGTGCAGGGCGAGATCGCCAAGAAGTTCGAGGGTCGCGCCGAAATTCAGAAGGGGATTACCAGCCCCAATCTGGATTTTGGTGACTAGGGAACAGCCGGGCAACCGTTACCCCTGCCGGGCGACCGGTTTCGTGCCGGTCAGGAAAGCCGGTCTCGACGGTATGGGCCTGCCAGCCTTGCAAAAATAAGCGGCGATCACGCGCCAAGAAGCGCGAAGCCACCGCCAAGCGCCAGCCCGAACACCGCATGCATCACCAGCGCCACCATACAGGCCAGCCGCGGGTTCGGGGCCAGCCGCGCCATGATCCCGTTGCCAAGTGCCGGCATGAAGAAAAACCAGGGCACGACAACACTGACGAGGCCGAAGATCAGCCCGTCTTTGAGGCCGGCGCGCAACCAGCCCGCCTGCATCAACCCGGCATAGAGCACGGCATAGCCGACCGCCACCAGATAGTGCAGCACCCAGCCGGCCATCACCTCGTTCGGGTGGGCCGGCCTGGAAGATAAATCACGCGCGATCAGCCCCTGCCCCCCCGTCACCCCGAGAAGCCAGCGCCCGACCATGCCCCAGTTGCTTGGCGGGATACCGGTGAAAATGGCGAAGAGGCGCTGCCAGAGATCGAAGATGATGCAGGCACCGACGCCCGCTGCAATGATCTGAAACATGATCGTCGACATGATAACTCCCCACCCGGCCCGGTGATCTCGATCCTGTGATCCTGCCCGGGTCTCAGCATGCATATTTTTGAGCCCACCGACAGCTGGAAAAACCCTATTTTCGGGTGAAATATTTCCTGAAACGCGGCTTTGAGGCGATGTGGAGGATCAGTGCGCAGGCGGCGAAAAAGACCGGCACGACATATTCATGCGGTGGCACTGCGGCCTTCACGAACATCACGGTTCCGACAGCGGTGAGCACGAACAGATAGACCTTCAGGAAATGGATCGGATAGACCTCGCGGCTGCCATTCACAAGATGGATGACAGCGTAATAGGCGAAGGTCACGAACACCGACAATCGAGCCGACTGCCAGCGATGTTCGGGGATGCTGTCAACACCTGCTACCCGAAACGGAAAATAGACCGTCACGCCAAACAGCGCCGTGATAGTGACATAGATCGCCCACAGCGCGAGGGCGGCAATGACAATATTCGATGTGATCCGCATTCCGTTCATGCCGCATGCTAGGCCAACTGCCCGCCAGGGGCAATTGCAAGACTGCCGGCCTTACCCGCCGATCAACCATGCCGGTCACCCATGCCCGTCACCGCCCGCCAAACCTGGAATCATACCCCCCTGAAGTCACCTTTTGGCTTCAGAGAGAGCCCCGATCAATAGGTGTTTATGTCGTCTTCAGCCGCCGTCTGGCCCCGCGACCTGCGTTTATTCAGCAGCCGCAACGGGACCACCAGAAACACCGCCGCGGTGATCCAGTAAACAAGAAGCCAGTACCAGCTGTCAGGGATCAGCCCGAACGGCAACATACCGCGGTCCACTGCAAATAGCAGCGCCGCCACAACAAGGGCGCCAAGCGCCATCGGCAGCATGAAAATGGCACTGCCGTCGAGAAGTTCAAGCAGAATGAACAGGATGCCGACAATCACCCAGAACTGTGGAAGGTACAGCCAGTAGCTCAATGTAAGATAGACGCCCACCGTCATTTTTCCTTGATGATTTCCAGCGCCGCCGACAGGCCGCCAATGGCAGCGGTGACATCGGACGGCAGGATGATGGTTTTTGAATTCTGTGCCGAGGCCACCTGGCTCAGGGCTTCCACCTGACGTTTTGCGATTTCAAAATCGACAGCCGGCTTGCCATTCTTGGCGATCGCCGTTGCCAGCAACCTTGTCTGCTCCGCATCCGCCTCCGCCTTCATCTTGATGGAATAGGCCTCCGCGTCGGCGGTCACCCTGATCGCTTCGGCATTCTTCTCGGCCTGGATGAGGTCAGCCTCGGCCCGCAACTCGATGGAGCGCTTCTGGGCTTCGGCCTCGGCGATGGTCGCCCGCTTCTTTCTTTCGGCATTCAGCTGCTGTCTTTGCGCTTCCTTGGTCGCATCATCGACAACGACATCGGTTATCTCGGTGCGTGTGATCTCGATACCCCACACCTCCGCCGCATTGCGAAGGTTGGTCTCGATTTCAATGTTCATCGCCTCCCGGCTCGACTGGAGATCGTCCAGTTCCAGCTTGCCGGCCGCGGAGCGAACAATCGATGAGGAGGCGGTTTTCAGTGCCTCGTTGATATTGCTGATCCTGTAGACTGTCCGCGAGGCGTCCACCACCCTGAAGAACACACGTGTCTCGAGTATAACCTCGACATTGTCACGGGTAATCACCGAGATCCGCTGTTCATCCAGCTGCCGCTCGAGCACATCCACCTTGTGGGCAATGCGGTCCAGAAAGGGAATGATCAGAGACAGGCCGGCATTCAATGTCCGTGAATATTTGCCAAATCGTTCAACCACATAAACCTTCGACTGGGGAACCACTTTCACCCCCAGCTTGATGGTCAGCACACCGCCAATGATCAGCAGTGCCGCTATGACAAGGTTCGTTGTCAACAATACTTCCATTGGCTTTGCTCCCTGTGCCATCTGCCCGAATGCAACATAATATATCACCGTAACGGTTTGCGTCTGGATTATTCACGATGCGGCGGGTGACATGTACCATACACATGACAGGCACATGACAGAACCGGCTTCGCGCAGTCACCTGCGACGAGATGCCTGCGCCGCTAGCTAACATTCGCCGCTAGCCAACATTCGCCGTTAGCCAACATTGATCCATGCGCACCCACCCACAAAACACCTTATTTGTCAGAAGCTGAAAAATGTTTGATCTTGAAGAAGCTTCAAATCATCAGCGACTCTGTGCTTGTGTAGGGGAGCGTCTACCGCCGGATCAAGTCCGCGCAAACGCATCGTTGCAACAAGCCGAGACTATGCCTGCGTCTCGGGAGCTATGAATGGCCCGGAATTCACGGCATGAAGGATGGGAAAAACTCGGGTGGGTTTCTCAGCAAATTATTAGCACTGGCGATCATTGCAGGCATTTTCTACTGGATGTCCTCCTGACGATTTGAAATCACGATGTTTGAGTGGTGGGTTTGATTGATGCAAAACTTCAAGGCTGGCGGGACCGCCTCTGGTCCAGGAAACAGTCTCATGGCAGCGACACTTCTGGCGGCATCACTCATGACGCTTACAGCATGTGATGACGCCCCCGCGCCTCCTCCCTCGAAATTTGTCGTTATTGACAGGCAGACCTTGGAAATCCCGGCGGAGGCATTTGCAACGATCCTTTCGTACTTTGAAGGAATCGAGTCGCCATCCGACTGTGTGGCGAAGGCAGAGAGCCTTGGCGGCATGATCAATGATCTGCAGATCATGCCTGCCGGCGATTTCGATCCAGCACGGTTTGTCATTGGTCTCGCCAACGAGAGGGACGGTGCTTCGGACAGCTACGAAATTGCGTTTGATGCAGTGGGGAATATGTGTAGCCTGTCGCAGTCTTCAACGCTCACCGGTAGTTAGGCCAGCATTCCGGCGCAGACAGATCCCCGGATTTGTGTAGTTTCAGTGTTGCTAGACAAGGGTCAATCTGTCCACTCAGCAATGACAGATTGCTTTTCTTCGTCAACACCGATAATAATGGGGCGTTAAAGCTTTTGTTACCCAGCCTGAATACGCTTGAAAGTCAAACAAAAGCCAGTAAGAGCGATCCGCTTTTGCCATTCTGCTCGTAAAAAGAACCGGGCACTACTCGTCTAGCCAGCACAAATTCAGTTTCGAGCTTCATTACGCCAAGTGCACGCTCATGTTGCCTTGAACGATGCAGCTGATAAATGATGCAGCCAACGGTTGCAAAATACCGCGGGCTATTAACAACAGATTATTCAGGAAAACCGTGGATGCGTTTTTCAGCGCACACTCCGCCAAATCCACAATTGGAGAAATGCAATATGCCAAAAGGAAATAATAGAAGAGGCAACCGAGAAATTAGAAAGCCCAAAAAGGAAAAGGTGAAGGTTCCAGCGACAGCTAACTCTGCTCCAAAGACAATTGGCCTCGAAGCTAAATCGAAAACACATAAATTAAACAAGTGAAAGCGATAGCTAATGAATGTCTTCATAATCACAGTTGCTTCCATTGCCCTGATTTCAACTACAGCGGCAGCAGAACAGTTCAAGCTGAAAAAGTCCAACGACAGTTACATATCACTGAACGAATGCCTCTACGCTCTTTCCAAGGGGGCAAGGCTGAAAACCGGCTCACATGAGGTTTTTATTTATAAAAACCAAGTTTGGTCAATTTCATTTGGAAGCGAAACTGGACTGACATGCGACCTTGTTGGCCTCGTGACAGAATAGGTGCCAAAAAACCATCAATGAGCAGGAAAACTCCCATCTGGAGAGAGAAATCACATGGACAAACAAACCGAACAATCAGACGACAAAAAACTCAACAAACTAGGGATTACACGAACCTCGATTGAGGTCTTTCACGTCGGCCCCTACAAATACTCAAACTTGAAGGATGCGATCGCAGAGGCTGAACGAGTAAACGCAGAAAAGACAGCTGCCAAGCCGGCATGAAAGAATTTTGGTACCGCCCGGCTCTTAGGATGAAACTGTGACTGAGCTGCGGCATATTAAAAAATTTGAAAAAAACATGCTCCAGGCCGTAATTTGCCGGGCTTAAAGCAACTCGAGGATTTAACTCATGCAAAACCATAAAACTCCGGTCTCTTCAAAATTATCCATCATTGCCCAGCCACCGCCCCCAGCCAGACAAGATGCTGCAGTATTGGAAATGGCTGTAGATGTAGTCAGAAAAAAATCAATCGAGGTGCTGATGGTGCCCAAATCACGGGTTGAAAGACATCAAAAAAATGTAGCGATTACAATAGATCAAGACTTAATCAAGAGCATTTTGTCAAAATTTTATTCAAGTGTAATTATCACTGAGGTTTCCTCAAGGAATTGTTTGACAAAATTGGCTGAACGAAGCCCCGATTTGGTATTTTCTGGCGTCAAGTATTTTGACTTTGAAGAACAGCAAATTTGGCTGAACGATTTTTTGGACCAACAAAACATTTCCTACATAGGATCAAACCATTCTGCGCTGAACAAAGAATACAATAAAGGCACTGCTAAAGAAACCGTGCGAAGAGCCGGCGTTGTTACAGCAGATTATTTCACAGCAGGGCGGGATGAGTTAGAAACAATCAAATCCACGAAGCTTGTTTTTCCTGTTTTTGTCAAACCTATACAGGGTGGTGACAGTTTAGGCATTGATGAGTCATCAATTGCATTTACCAAGACAGCGATGATAGCGAAAATTGAGCAAATTTCAGATTTGCATAATTGCGGGTCAATCATCGAGACGTATCTGACTGGTCGGGAGTTTAGTGTCGGGATTTTAGAAGATGAATTAACAGGGAATATAACCGCAATGCCAATCGAAATTGTTACACCCAAGAACAAACGTGGACATAGAATTTTGGACTATGACATAAAGAAATCAGATAACGAATTGATTAAGCGAGTTGCAAATAAAGACTTGCTGAGACAGCTATCAGATGTGGGAACACGAGCCTTCCGAGCACTCGGAGGACGATCATTCGGCCGAATAGATATCCGACTATGCAGTAAGAATATCCCCCACTTCATGGAAGCCAACTTAATGCCCGGATTATCCAAAGGTTATTTTTTTCGATCATGCGCCATAAACTTAGGTATCAGCTACGAACAAATGATCCACCATATCGCTAAAAATCGGCTGAACCAGATAGGTTGACAATTTGCACCCACCAGAAAAATTGTGGGCATTACCGAACTGATTCAGCTTATCCAACAAAGTCTTAAACTCGAGTTGTCTCTTTGTATGGATGATTTCTTCCAACTCAACAATGCGTCTGAAGACTACCTGGAATGCATTATTTTCATAGTGTCCTTGGCACGACAACCTTGGCACGACAACTGCGATTATTATCTCCAGTAACTCGGCTATAATTATCTATAGTATAATATAGGGGGAGTGATGAGGATGTTGTTGTTGTTGTCACTCTCACTCAGGTCGGAACGAAGTTTAAATTCAGTCACTTAAGAGCATGATTCCGCAATCGCCATTTAAGACTCACAGGCGGCTTTTGAGTGTCGCTAGCCAGCCGACAAACCTAGCCAAGATGACCCTAACCCCGCTGCTTCACCTGGCCTGAGACCAGTGTCGCTGATCAAAGCGATGAGCCGGCGCATATCATGCGTCGAGCTTCCAGCAAAGACGTTAGTTTTTTAAAGAAAATGGTGCGGCCGAGAAGACCGTTCACCACTGCGTTTCACCCGATTTCTGCCAGATTCTGACAC
>Ga0181589_10001232_pt1 | contig 19714 bp, 13 predicted proteins | sample 071ome_25_FD_132444 | JGI IMG/M metagenome (GOLD analysis project Ga0181589, IMG submission 132444) | Coastal salt marsh microbial communities from the Groves Creek Marsh, Skidaway Island, Georgia - 071410BT metaG (megahit assembly) | ecosystem: Environmental > Aquatic > Marine > Intertidal...
AAACTCTATGCACGTAACGAACGTGTGGTCTGTATCTTCAAAACTCAACATGGCTACATGGCTTCTGTCATGGTTGGTGCCGTCAATGTTGCTGCTATTGATACCGTATGGGCCGGACCCGTCACCCCCCCTCATCTAGATCATGTCATTAGCTATAACTATCAAGACCAATCTATTCAACTCAAAAAAGGGGATTTAATGGGTACTTTTAATATGGGCTCAACTGTGGTGATGATGTACTCAAAAGACTTTGGTAAAGCCATAGACAGCCTCAGCTGTGAGCAAAAAGTATTGATGGGCGAGAAAACCGCCAATGTTTAGCCGCTGCAAGCAGGTAAATCGAATTATGCACCATCAGCCATGTGTTTAGACTTAACCATTGAACTCAAGCATGAGACCAATCGAAACTCAACACATGAGCAATATTGTCAGTTGCGCACAGTAACATCAGGATTCGGTCTAGGCCCATCGCCACACCAGCACAATTGGGCAAACCTGCATCCAAAGCGGCCAACAAGCGCTCATCTTGTTCTATTTCAGGCAAACCATAGCGCGCGCGACGATGTTGGTCATTGTCAAAACGTTGCGCTTGTTGATGGGCATCGGTGAGTTCCACATAGCCATTAGCACACTCTAGATTTTGAAAGAACACTTCAAAACGCTCAACAACATCGGCTTGCTGCGGATTAACTCTTGCCAATGCTGCCTGCGCAAGCGGATAACCATGAATGACACATAAGCCATCATGTTGCACATGCGGAAGCACACACTCTGAAAACACATAATCCAAACACTGCTCATAACTCAACCGATGTGCATCTACCAATCCATTCGATGAAGCTTGATACATTAAAAAAGCCAGATCCAAATCTGCCAACTCACACTCAAGTACTTGCTTTACTGCTTCACAGTAACTAATAGTTTTAATCGCTAGTGGTTTGCCAAGCAAGATTTCGATCAAGCCAGTAGTCTCTTGTATGATCTGATTGAGATCAAATCCAAGCCGATACCACTCTAGTATGGTGAATTCAGTATTATGTCGCGACCCATTTTCAGATTGCCTGAATGCTTTGCATATTTGATAACAATCCGGCACACCAGCAGCTAACAAACGCTTCATGGCATATTCAGGCGAGGTTTGTAGATAACGCGTTTGTTGCTGAGTCATGATAGCAATAGACTCAATATGAGGCTCAGTTACTGTACGTGCACATAGCAATGGTGTCTCTACTTCCAGTACATTGTGTTGCTTGAAGTAATCTCTAACAGTGGCCATCAATTGCGCACGCTGTTGAATATTTTCAATACTTGCCGTTGGACGCCAATCTTGCATAAATCAGTATTTTCAGATCAATCTCGTATAAGCAAGCGATCTTTCTAAGATCAAAAACTTAGTCTTTGACTCGAGAGGCATATTCACCACTGCGCGTGTCGATACGGATCACCTCCCCTTCCTCGACAAATAATGGCACTTTAACTACCGCACCAGTCTCTAAAGTTGCCGGTTTTGTCGCACCTTGAGCAGTATCCCCCTTAATGCCGGGGTCGGATTGAGCAATAGTCAATTCAACAAAATTAGGTGCCATCACAGATAATGGGGCGCCGTTATACAATGTCACCACACACACATCTTGTTCTTTAAGCCATTGCGCAGAATCACCCACTGCCGTTTCATCTGCAGCATGCTGTTCAAAGCTATTGGGATCCATAAAGTGCCATTGCTCACCGTCACTGTAAAGATATTGCATATCCACTTCCATGACATCTGCCCCTTCAACGCTATCACCAGACTTAAACGTCTTATCCACCACACGCCCAGTTTTCAGGTTACGCACTTTAACACGATTAAAAGCCTGGCCTTTACCTGGCTTAACAAACTCATTTTCCACAATTGTATAGGGATCACCATCCAACATGATTTTCAAACCGGATTTGAATTCATTGGTATTGTAATTCGCCATAAATAAACCTTGAGTGCGTTAATAGACGCGCTATGATAGCGTGCATGTCATCTTCAGAACATCCCCTATACTGGAAAAAAGTTTTTGCTCAATCCTATGTTGGTCTCAATGAGCTTAAGCCAAAATTACCTGACAGCCACACTATGCTAGATCAATATCAAGTGATAGATGGGCTATTCCCTGTGCAAGTCAGTCGACATCTGTTAGAAAAATTCCCAGTCGGACATCCCGTACTCAAACAATATCTTCCAGATATAGAAGAATTAACTAACCCTCCAGAATATGCACGCGACCCAGTGGGTGATCAACAAGCCACGCTAGCCGGTGGATTAATCAAGAAATACCAACATCGCGCGCTACTGATTACTAATAGCACCTGCCCTATTCACTGTCGCTATTGTTTTCGTAAAGATTATCCATACTCGCAACAAACACCCCAGCGCCATCGCTTCAACACAGCTTTGAAATTGATACATGAAGACCCAAGTCTAAATGAAATTATTCTGAGTGGAGGTGATCCACTCAGCCTGGATGACGATTTATTAGATGATTTGATCAAGTCTATAGAAAAAATTCCTCATATAAAAACACTACGTTTGCATACTAAATTTCCTAGCATCTATCCACAGCGCATCACACAATCTTTACTTAACACCTTAGCTAATTGCAGTCTGAAAAAAGTTTGCGTGTTACATATTAATCACAGCGATGAATTAGATGATGAATTTACTCAAGCCGCTGAAAAAATCAAATCCTGTGGAGTGACCTTATTGAATCAATCAGTATTATTGAAAGCAGTCAATGATGACGTGGACACTCTCATTCAACTATCTCATCAATTATTTGCTTCTGGGGTTTTGCCGTATTACTTGCATTTGCTAGACAAAGCACGTGGCACTCATCATTTCTATGTGCCTAAAATACAAGCTGAAAATTTACTAGAAAAAATGAAACAACAATTACCTGGCTATTTAGTTCCTAAACTAGCACAAGAAATTGCTGGACACAGCAGCAAACACTACTAGCTGTTGAATAGAACATTTTGTATGCCTCTTTGGCATATTTATTCCCTACAGTCTGTTGTCATGGTTATCTATAAACTGAAGAAATATGACGACCTACGATATCGCCAGACAAAATCATTAAATTGAAAACTTTGGTGAGTAAACGAGAACCACATGTGTTTATTATGGCGTGCTCTCAAGAGCGGCAATACGCTGATGCAGCGGAGGATGTGACATGAGCAGCTGCTTTAATCCACCACCTAAGCCACCAGAAATACCAAATGCAGCCAGCTCACCAGGCAAATCTTCTGGCTGATTCACTGTTTGAAGTCGCTTAAGTGCATCGATCATATTTTGCCTTCCCGCTAATTGCGCCCCACCAAAATCTGCCCGAAACTCACGTCGACGCGAGAACCAACTAGCTATAATTGCCGCCACCATACCTAACACTAATTCTGCAACGATACTTCCGATGAAATAACCTGGACCAATACCTCGCTCAATCTTGAACACCACTTTATCAATCATGAGTCCAATAACACGTGAAAAAAGAATCACAAAAGTATTTAATACCCCTTGCAACAGCCCCATAGTGATCATGTCACCATTAGCCACGTGACTCACTTCATGTGCAAGCACCGCCTCCACTTCCTGTTGTGTCATGGAATTCAATAATCCGGTACTAACGGCAATCAATGCATCATCTCTTTTCATTCCAGTGGCAAACGCATTTGGTTGCGGCGAGTCAAAAATTCCCACTTCTGGCATGCCTATGCCCGCATCTTGTGCCTGTTGATAAACCCTTTCCATTATCCAACGTTCAGTATTGTTGCTCGGTTTGTCAATCACTTGCACGCGCATGCTACGCTTTGCCATCTTCTTCGATAGAGCCAGAGAAATGAATGAGCCACCGAATCCAAATAATAAGGCCATAATCAGTATGCCATTCATTTGACCTACCATACCCTGTTCAGCCAACCATCGGTCGATTCCTAGAATGCGCGATGACATACTCAAGACGAGTAAAACACCAAAGTTAGCAGCTAAAAATAATCCAATTCGTGAAAACATAATTTTCCCTCTATGCAAAACTAGCAAACATATACAAGGGTATAGTTTAACGTATGAGTGTGAATACGATAAAACTTTTTAACAAAAAAACAATTCAGTTCTCAGGCCAGAAACAATCAAAAGTACACCAAAGAGACGACCATGGTGATGGTCTCAATATATTATTGCGATTATGCTAGATTTGGTGTTGAAGCCATAGAGGTGAGTAATTCAAACCTTAACTTACCTCCAGGCAAGCTAAGAGGTAAGTTCAGGTTATATTGCTAAGGCAATTAGAGACATTTGGTCTCTCGTTTTCCCCAAAACTTGCTGCTTGTGAAGACTTAAGATTACTACCATACAGCATCGCCTATAAAAAACCACCCTATCCATAAGAGGTGATTAACAAAAAATATAAACAAAAATTAAACACTGACATTATTTAATATTGTTAATATCTCTATCAATTATTAGCTTTATATCTCTATCAACAAATGATCGACCGACTGATAACCACGCGGTAACTTCAAACCCCGTCTGCCACGTTCTGCTGCATATTCATTTATCTCGCTCGGTTTCATAGTCTTATGTTTTTTTCCACATTTTAAAGTAATGGATTCATTCGCCTGTATTATCTGCAGGTGATTAACTCTTTCTTCGTTGGCTTTTAGCTTGGCCGAAGGAATATTAATAATCTTAATACCTTTACCCTTACCCATTACAGGAAATTCAACCAACGGTGTCACTAACATATAACCCTTAGTTCCTGTGACCACAACCATGTCATTATCAATCGATCGCACTGGCACAGGAGGTAAAACTTTTGCTCCACTGGGCACAGATATAATTTTTTTACCCGCCTTGTTACGTGAATACAAGTCTTCCGCTGTGCAAATAAACCCATAACCAAAATCTGTAGCTAAAAAATATTGTGCTTTTGGATCAGACAATAATACACCAACAAACTGAGCACCATCTGCTGGATTGAATCGAGCTGTTAAAGGTTCTCCCATGCCACGTGCAGAGGGAAGTCCATGCGCAGAGAGACTATAAGCACGCCCCAAAGAATCTAAAAACACTGCCATTTGATTGCTTTTACCCATGGCATGAGCTTGATACGTGTCTCCTGTTTTATAATTCATTAACACAGGATCAACTTCATGCCCCTTTGCTGCCCGCACCCAGCCACGCTGAGATAAAATAATTGTCGTGGCTTCTGTCGGCATCAATTGGGTCTCATCCATCTGAGTCGCAACTTCACGCTGTATAACCGGTGAACGTCGATCATCGCCATAGGTTTCAGCATCTTCTAGCAATTCATTGCGAATTAATTTTTTTAATCGCGTTTGTGAGTTGAGGATTTTTTGTAATTCAGTTTGTTCCTTTTTTAATTCATCCGTTTCGGATTTAATCTTAATTTCTTCTAACTTAGCTAACCGTCTCAGTTTGATTTCCAATATCGCTTCAGCCTGAACATCACTCAACTTAAAGCGTTCCATCAGTTCTTTTTTAGGTTCATCAACGGTTCGAATAATGAGAATAATTTCATCAATATTAAGATATGCGATCAACAGACCTTGAAGTATGTGCAAGCGCTCATTAACACGATCTAATCGCCATTGCAGACGTCGAGTGACAGTATCTTTTCTAAAACTCAACCACTCACGCAACAATGTCCGGAGATCTTTGACTTGCGGCCGTCCATCGATACCAATGACATTTATATTAACTCGATAAGTTTTCTCTAAATCTGTGGTTGCGAATAAATGTGACATAAGCGCATCGGTATCCACCCGATTGCTACGGGGAATAATCACTAATCGTACGGGATTTTCATGATCTGACTCATCACGCAAGTCCTCTACCATAGGTAGTTTCTTGGCATTCATCTGCTGAGCTATCTGCTCTAATACACGCGCACCAGATACTTGATACGGCAATGCAGAAATAACAATGCCATCACGGTCTTTGGTGAACACCGCTCGCATGCGTGTCTGACCTGTACCATTTTCATAAATATTACGTATATCTTCAGGCGTGCTGATGATCTCAGCAGCTGATGGGTAATCAGGCCCCTGAATATGTTCACATAATTGCGCCACAGTCGCTTTTGGCTCGTCTAATAAACGTACACAAGCGTCCACCACCTCACGTAAATTATGGGGTGGAATATCTGTCGACATACCCACAGCAATTCCCATCCCACCATTCAATAAAATATTAGGCAAACGCGCGGGCAATACCTGAGGCTCTTGCAAAGTCCCATCAAAATTAGGCGCCCAATCCACCGTACCCTGTCCCAGTTCTTGTAGTAAAGCCTTAGCATAAGGCGTTAATTTAGATTCGGTATAACGCATGGCAGCAAAAGATTTGGGATCATCTGTTGAGCCCCAGTTACCTTGACCATCGACCAGAGGGTAGCGATATGAAAATGGCTGCGCCATAAGAACCATTGCCTCATAACAGGCAGAATCACCATGGGGATGAAATTTACCTATTACGTCACCCACTGTTCTCGCAGACTTCTTAGGTTTAGCACTTGCTGACAAACCTAATTCCGACATCGCGTAGATTATGCGTCTTTGCACCGGCTTCAGACCATCACCGACCTGTGGTAATGCACGATCTAAAATCACATACATCGAATAATCAAGATAAGCTTTTTCTGTGAATGTTTGCAAAGGTAAACGTTCTACATCACCGTAATCAAACTCTAAATTATTTTTACTCATCGCTTTATCATTTCTCTATGTTTGCGCAAGATCGCCTTTCTTTTCTAGCCATGATTTACGCGCTTGAATAGTCTTCTTGCCCAACAACATATCCATCACCTTATATGTATTATCACCCGGCTCTATAGTTAACTGAACGAGACGACGACTATCTTTTGAAATAGTTGATTCACGCAACTGTGATGGATTCATTTCTCCCAGACCTTTAAAACGTGTAATGTTAATTTTGTTTTTTTCAGCTCCTAGTTTGTCTAATATTCTTTGTCTTTCGGCGTCATCTAAGGCGTAATATACTTCTTTCCCAACATCAATTCTGAACAACGGCGGCATAGCAATATAAACGTGCCCAGCCTCAATCAATGCGGGGAAATGACGCAAGAACAGAGCGCATAATAGCGTAGAGATATGCAAACCATCAGAGTCTGCATCAGCCAAAATACATATTTTACCGTAGCGCAGTTTAGACAAATCAGCATCCCCAGGATCAACACCAATGGCGATAGCAATATCGTGCACCTCCTGTGAGCCCAATACTTGATCAGACGCCACTTCCCAACTATTCAGTATTTTCCCACGCAAGGGCATAATTGCTTGATATTCTCGGTCACGTGCTTGTTTGGCTGAGCCACCTGCAGAATCTCCCTCCACTAAAAACAGCTCGGTTTGCGTCATATCTTGAGATGAACAATCAGCCAACTTACCGGGCAATGCTGGTCCAGCTGTGACTCTTTTTCGAACCACCTTTTTAATTGCACGCAAACGCTTTTCCGCATTCCTTATTATCGCTTGAGCGATTGCTTCAGCAGACTCAATATTCTGATGCAACCATATATTCATGGCATCTTTTACCACCGTGGCCACAAAAGCTGCACTCTCACGCGAACCAAGACGCTCCTTGGTTTGCCCTGCAAACTGTGGGTCCTGCATTTTAATCGACAACACATAAGCCAACTGTTGCCAAACATCCTCAGGAGCAATTTTTACCGCTCGAGGTAATAATTTACGGGTTTCACAAAAATCCCGTAGTGCATCAGTTAATCCCGTCCTGAAACCATTGACATGAGTGCCACCTTGAATCGTAGGAATCAAATTAACATAACTCTCAGACACCCAGTCACTACCCTCCTCTACCCACATTAGCGCCCAATCTGCGGTTTCGTTGTCATTAGCAATGTGACCAACAATAGGTTGACTAGGGAGCAAGGCCATTCCCTTCAAGCTCTGTGCAAGATAGTCGCTGATGCCAGCTTCATAACACCACTCTAGGGTTTCTTTTTTGCTTTCATCAGTAAATTTAATCTTAAGCCCTGGGCATAGCACAGCCTTTGCTCTTAGCAGATGAGTCAATTTTGGAATTGAAAACTGCAAGCTATCGAAATACTGTTTGTCAGGCCAAAATCTTAGTGTCGTACCCGTGTTGCGCTTAGCCACTTTACCTACCACTTTCAGATTCTGATCTTTTTCGCCACCGGCAAAGCTCATCGCATACTCTTTACCGTCACGACGCACAGACACATGTAAATGCTTCGATAAGGCATTTACCACCGATACCCCTACACCATGTAATCCACCAGAAAACTGATAATTTTTATTGGAAAACTTTCCACCTGCGTGCAAAGTACTCAGAATCACCTCGACCCCAGGCTTATTTTGCTCTGGATGAGTATCGACTGGCATTCCACGCCCATCATCGCTGACTTCTAAAGAACCATCTTTGTATAAATTGACAGTGATGGCCTGAGCATAACCCGCCATAGCTTCATCGACGCTATTATCAATTATCTCTTGTGCTAAATGATTTGGGCGTGCAGTATCAGTATACATGCCTGGACGTTTGCGCACCGGATCAAGGCCACTAAGTACTTCAATTGCGGCTGCATCATATTGTTTAGACATGGATTTGAATTCTTATTAATTGAGTAAGTGAGTTAGGACTAGCAGGTATTCTATCCGAATAATTCAAACAATGACTACCCACCTCCATATATCGACGCATCCACAAAAAAATATCAATGTATTTGCGTCTGCTGGTTCAGGCAAAACTTATCTTCTGATTACACGCATCTGTCGTCTTCTCATTCATGGCACCGAGCCCCAACAAATTCTCGCTATCACTTTCACACGTAAAAGTGCAGCTGAAATGAAGCAACGGCTATTTGAACGACTTGCTAGCTGGGCAATGATGGATGATGCCACACTGTATGAAGAACTTAAGTGCTTTGAAGATAAAGTTGATCAAAAGCTACTTCACCAAGCACGACGACTTTATGAAAAATGCTTATTTTCTGATCAAGCGATACGCATTAGTACTTTTCATTCCTTCTGCGAAGATGTTATTCGCGCGTTCCCGCTAGAAAGCGAACTACCCAATGCCTTCGATCTAACGGAGCATACCCAACCGATTCTGCAACAAGCCTGGCAGCGTCTATTACAACAAAGCGAACGTGATCAAAACCTAGCCGAAGCGATGATCACGCTGTATCGCGCATGTAATGGCCCTCAAGCCACTCGTACAGCATTAATTTGCCTACTTGATCAGCGCAATGCTTGGCGCGCTATGTGTCAGTCTAATCGCGGTAACTTATCCGCACATAAAGCGACTGATGCTGCATTTTGTTATCAACGCTTAATCGATCAACTTGATTATAAATCCGACATTGACCAATGCTGGCTATATGAGTCCTCTGCCAATGCATCTCTAAAAAAAATGATGCATTTATTAATAAATAAAGATAGTAGCAAGATGCATCAAAAAATGTCGGCAGACATTGCAAATTATTTAGAACAATCACAGGCTGAGCCTCAACATAAATTTTCCGCATTGAGAAAAATTTTCTTAACTCAAGAAGATCGACCACGCAATTTTAAAATCAACAAAAAATGGCAACAATCCCTGTCGAATAAAGATCATGATTTTCTCATCAACGCTCATGCCCAGTTTAGTCAAGCCTTAATAGACATTATTGATCAACATAAACATCAGCACTTATTAGATCTCAACCAGGCTTGGTTTAAAGCCGGTGAAGTTTTCATAGATATTTATCAAACTATCAAATATCAACAAGGTGTTGTCGACTTTGATGATCTTGAGTGGGAAACCTATCGACTCCTGCAATCAGAACTTAATGTAGAGTGGGTTCAATACAAGCTAGGACAACGCATTCAGCATTTTCTGGTGGATGAATTTCAAGACACCAGCTCGATACAATGGCAGCTTTTAAAACCCCTGATTGTATCCTCTCAAGAACAACATAATGATCAAAACAACAGCTTATTCTTAGTTGGAGATATCAAGCAATCCATCTATCGTTTTCGAGGTGCTAACTCAGAGATTCAATCTTTAGCCTCTGCTTGGTCACAGCAACGCCTTCAAAGCCTAGAATTAAGCAATGATCATTCCTGGCGTTCCTCACCCGCTATAATCAACTTTGTGAATACCATATTCACAAGTTCACACTTAGAATCACGCATCCATGGCTTCAATAGTCATAGCTGCGAGCAGGAGCAACTATGGGGCTATGTGAAAGTATTGCCACTGATTCCCTGCGCACCCAAGTCACAGACTATCGAATTTAGAAATCCATTGACTCATGCCAGAGGGCAAAAACAATTCAGCAGCTACTACATGGAAGGTTGTCAAATCGCTGATGAGATTCAAACTCTCATTCATCAGCCAACAATCATCACTGATAATGGACAAATCAAGGTCGCTCAATATAGTGATATTTTGATCCTCGTCAAAACCCGTTCACATTTAGAAGAACTCAAGCAAGGTCTCAGTAGTCGTGGTATTCCTTTATTCAGTCATGATAGCAATAAGCTGCTGGATTATTTAGAAATAAAAGACTTACTGGCATTGTTAGAGATACTGATCAATCCCCATAATGATCATAAGCTCGTGCATGTTTTAAAGTCACCATTATTTTCTATCACCGATCAACAACTAATTGAATTAAAACTTTGCGAAAAAGATCGATGGATGGATAAACTCAAACATCAGGCCGCCTGTCATCCTACAAACCATCCATTTCACTATGCCAAGAATAAATTGACACAATGGCAAAATGCTGCTGATCAACTGCCCGTGCATGACCTCATGAATACTATCTACAGAGAGTTAGATATATTGAACCGATATCGTTCGGCTTGTGGCAGGCAAAATAGCGCTCAAGTAATAGCACGACTGCAGCAATTTTTATATCAATGCTTAGCCCTCGATAGTGGTCGCTACTCAAATATCGATAGGTTTTTAAGCCGCATTCGAGAAATTAATCCAGACACAATTATGCAAGCAGATCAGAGTCAAGATTGCGTCTCAATTATGACGGTGCATATGGCTAAAGGTTTGGAAGCGCCTATTGTCATCATGGCAGATTGCGGGCCAACGGCTAACCGTAGTGATCAATTCAAAGCGCAGGTAAATTGGCCTGTGCAATCACCACAGCCGATCACCATTATGTTGACTACAAAACCAAGCACCCTAAGTCAGTCTGTTATTCACTATCTTCAGGAATCACAACAAAATGATAATGAAGATATCCATCTACTCTATGTTGCCATGACACGCGCCAAGCAAATATTAATCATTAGCGGCTCAGATAGTGAAAAAAACAGTGCGCATAATTGGCACAGAGACATTTGCCATGCTTTGGATATACCAGTTGATGAAGGTTATTTACAAAATTATGGACAACCCGATCAAATACCTACACCAATTGATTCACAACAGCCAAGCCCTGAGATTGAATTTGACGAGCGGTTATTTCAGGATCTGCCGACTCACACGGTGAGCGATTTGAGTACTCAGCACAATGCAATTGCACAACAAGCAAGTCAAGATGGCGTCATCGTGCATAAGATTCTGGAGCTGTTATCGACGCAACCCTATGACGATCAAACACTCCTGAATCGGATTCAGATTGAGACTCAACTCAAACCCAGTCGAGCATCATTTGCTACACTCAAACAACAAGCCCTCACGTGCATGAACGACCACAACATTGCAAATGCTTTCAACATTGAGCCTTATCAACAAGCCTATAATGAATTTTCTTGCGCTCACAATGGGCAAATCCATGTCATCGATCGTCTTATTTTATCACCACAAACGGCATGGATCATTGATTACAAAACTCAACAGACAATTGACCCGCAGCAACTGCAACAAGAGGCAGAAAAATATTCTGCACAACTACGACGTTACCAATCCGCCATCGCTGCCATCTACCCACACCACACTATTCGCTGTTCAGTGATATTTACGCGTTTGCCTGCGCTGGTTGATATAAATATAGACTAACAGTGAAAAATTGCTTACTGATTTAACTGCTGGAGAAGCTTATCTGCAGGCAGGTAGCCAGGCAATAATTCACCCTCTTGGGTGAGAATAGCAGGTGTACCATTAACACCGATTTTACGTCCTATTTGAAAATGCTCAGCAATCGGATTATCACAATCCAGTGGCTCAATATCTTCCCCTAGTTTGGCGCTAGTCAGTGAAATTTTTCGATCCGCACTACACCATACACTGACCGCCTTGGTGTAACTTGGAGTATTCAAACCATTTCTAGGAAATAACAGATAATTAATTTTGATACCGTTAGCGACATATTGATCGATTTCAGCATGCAGTTTACGACAATATCCACAATCTATATCTGTGAAAATAGTCACTGTATGACGTGCATTCTCCGGACCAAAACTCACCGACTCTTGCGCCATGACTTCAGTTAAATATTTTTTTCTCGCATTAGCCGAAGCTGTCTTAGTAAGATTTTTTCTACCATCGTCAAGATCGATCATTTGCCCCTGCAATACATAACGCCCATCAGCCGAAATATATAAGATATCAGTTCCATAATAGACCTCATACATGTCTTTAATCGGTGACAGCTTAATCTCATTCGGTACATTAACTGGAGAAATTTCAATAAGCTTTTCTCTTAAAGATTCAATCACCTGTGCATTGTGCAGCATAGCCTCATCCATCTGATCTATCGTGACGTCTATATTATTTTGCTCGATCTCTTGTGCTGATGGCTGATCTAAATGATCATCTGCAAAAACATAGGCAGAAAAAATTACTGCATATAATGAAATAGCATAAGGGCTGATTCTTTTAAACATATTGTATTCCTAAATTTATGATAACTTGAAGCACAGGACAGTCTTCCTATTCTATAATCTTGCCAATCCCACACCAATTGTACTGTGTATGCCATTAATAAGCATATAAATTAGCGCAATAAAACATACCCACCATTATCCGCGCGGATGATGTTTTTGATGTATCTCTCGCAAACGCGCCTGAGCAATATGCGTGTACACTTGAGTTGTAGATAAATCACTATGACCGAGTAATAATTGCACAACTCTAAGATCTGCACCATGATTAAGCAAATGCGTCGCAAAAGCATGTCTTAAGGTATGCGGACTCAAATGCTTGCTAATCCCGACATTAGCAGCGTGACGTTTAATAATGTGCCAAAACGTTTGGCGCGTCATTCCCTGACCACGATTAGACAAAAATAGTACATTACAGTCATTGTCTGGCTTTAATAAACTTAACCTTGCATGAGAAAGGTATTTCTCAATATATTCTCCTGCTTGATCACCAAAAGGCACTAATCGCTCCTTACTGCCCTTCCCAAACACTTTAAGAATGCCTGCGCGCAGGTTCACTTGCGTTATACTCAGATTTATCAACTCTGACACACGCAACCCACTCGCATACAGCAATTCCAACATCGCTCTATCTCGAATGCCTTGTACTTTTTCACAATCAGGGGCAAGCAATAATTTTTCCACCTCCTCTTCTGTTAACACATCTGGGAGGTGCCGCCCGAGTTTTGGAAATTCAATTTTTTCAGAAGGATCAAAGGAGATTTGTCCATATCGACATTGATGCTTATAAAAACGACGCATACTGGATAATAAACGCGCGCCACTGCGCGTCTTCATCCCCCCCTGGACGCGGTGCGCAAAGTATATGAGCAAGTCATCGTGAGCGACTTGTAAAATAGATAAATCACGCTCAGCACACCAAGTTGATAAATTAAAAAGGTCATTGCGATAAGCACTCAGTGTGTTTTCACTCAGACCAAATTCCATCCACACTTTATCAATGAACAATTCTACGGCCTGATGACTACATGCAAGTTGGGATTGATTAATTGGTTTAGTCATTAGTTCGGCCACATCCTCATTAACGCTTACAATTCACGCTTAAATTCACCGTGATCCAACTCCTGATGCACATGGCAACCTCAGAGGAGAAATTTAAATCATACCCATTAAACATATATACTCTGACCTTGGATAAACCCTATACTGAATATATAAACATAAACCGTGCTGATTTGCCCTAATATTCGAGTATTAGCCGCATATTTTAGCTATCAACGCCACAATAATTCACACAAGCTATGACTGATTTAACACAACAACCCCCTGTTGGGCTCATCAAACGTTTTATCTGCATGTTTTATGATGGGGTATTACTTATTGCTGTCTTGTTTTTTGCTTCCATATTAGTCGCTGTTCCATTTGAAATCACTCAAGAGCATCCCTGGTATCCACTTTACGGACTGTATATCTATGGTGTCGGTTTCATCTTCTATGCTTGGTGTTGGGTACACGGAGGCCAAACACTTGGACTTAAAACTTGGCGTTTGAAAATCACCATGAATGACGGCAGTCAAGTCACATGGAAAGCGGCATTCCTGAGATACTTAGGCTCGATACTATGCTGGCTGAGTGTTGGCATCGGTTTTCTATGGTGTTACACCAATCAAGAACGTCGCGCATGGAACGATTTAATCTCCAGTACTCATATCGCTCGTTGCCCTAAACCACAATAACGGACAATATCGCTACTTACCTCAAGATAAAATAAAACCATGCCTCATACCCTAACCAATGATTTTATTGAATCAAATTTTGGCTAACAGGTAGAATCACATATTGTTACCTTTGACGAAAAGACATAAATCAGGAGCACCCATGAAATATACGGCAAAAAAAAGCCACCTAGTTAGTGAAAAAAGCGCATGCGTGATCATCGCAATCCCCGCTAACAAGCGTTTGGACGAAGAGACAAAACAACTAGACGATCAATATCAAGGCATGATTTCTTCGGCTCTTAAAAATGGAGATATATCGGGCTCATTAGCAAAAACACTCCTATTACATACCCCTGCCAACAGCGCTCACAAGCGAATTCTGTTGGTTGGTTCAGGCAAATCAGCTGAGCTAGATATAATCGCCTTCAAAAAAATCGTCAACGCCTGTGCTCGCACCCTAAAATCTATTAAAGCGACAGATGTGTGCAGCACATTGTGCAATTTAGTTGTCAAAGATCAGAATATTCGTGCGCTTACTCGCATGCACATCTTATTGTTCACTGATAACTTCTATCGTTACGATCATACATTATCTAAAAAGAATACGCCGCCAACGCTTAAGCGCATGACTTTTATATGTACCAGTGCAGCGGACATAAGCAACATCAAGCAAGCGATCGTGCAAGGTCAGGCGATTGCCCAGGGTATGATCACCACTAAAGAATTAGGCAATCTGCCCGCCAATATTTGCACACCGACCTATCTTGCTAATCGTGCTAAAGAAATTAAGCGCGGACACAGTAAATTATCTGTCGAAGTATTGGATGAAGCAGCCATGAAAAAACTTGGAATGGGCTCATTACTTTCAGTATCTGCGGGTAGCGCGCAACCAGCAAAACTCATCGCCATGCACTACAAAGGCGGTAAATCTTCCAGCAAACCTGTGGTTCTAGTTGGCAAAGGTATTACTTTTGATACCGGTGGTATTTCTCTCAAGCCCGGTGCAGCTATGGATGAAATGAAGTTTGACATGTGTGGAGCAGCAGCTGTTTTAGGCACCATGCAAGCCATTGCTGAAATGAAATTAGCCCTTAACGTGGTGGTGCTAGTCGCTGCGGCTGAAAATATGCCAGGAAGCAAAGCCACTAAACCAGGGGATGTCGTTACCTCTATGTCTGGTCAAACCATCGAAATTCTCAATACCGATGCTGAAGGTCGCTTAGTATTATGTGACGCACTCACCTATGCCAAAAAATATAATCCTGATGTTGTAATCGATATGGCCACTTTAACCGGTGCATGTATCGTCGCTCTGGGCCATGTAGCCAGTGGCTTAATAAGCAACAATGACAAACTCAGTGATGAATTATTAGACGCTGGCCACGCCACAGGTGATCGCGCATGGCGCCTGCCACTATGGGATGAATACCAACCACTATTAGATAGTAATTTTGCTGACATGGGCAACATAGGTGGTCGTTCGGCAGGCACCATCACTGCCGCTTGTTTTTTGGCACGTTTCACTAAAGAGTATAAATGGGCACATTTAGATATTGCAGGCACCGCTTGGTATATGGGCAAAGACAAAGGGGCGACTGGCAGACCTGTGCCTATGCTAACTGAATATTTACTGCGCAAAGCGCGCTGCGCCTAATATTAATTAAGTGCTAGGGTGTACCTGTGGCAAAAATAGATTTTCATGTATTAGAATCCGCTTCTCCAAGCGCTTACTTACATTATGTGTGTCGCCTAACCGAAAAAGCCTACACACAAGGATGTCACATTCATATTCATACTGCCGACCAAAACATGACCGAGCAACTAGATGAATTATTATGGGTATTTCGTGATCGCAGTTTTATTCCTCACCAACCAAATTGTGATGATGAGGATCTATGCGCCGTAACATTGCATCATGAGGAAATACCTAAAAAACATGAAGTACTAATTAATCTAGCATCACGAGTGCCCTCGTTTTATGATCAATTCGAACGCATTGTCGAAGTCATTGCCAATGAAGAAACGCATAAACAACAAGGAAGAAAACGCTTTCGTTATTACACCGAACACGGTCAACAACCGACACACTTAAGAGTAAAAAAATAGTATGAAAGCTATCACCAACAGAAAAATAAGCACAACAGACTGCTGTCAATGAAATGTTAAGGATATCCCGTGGATAAAGTTTATCAACCTCATGCCATCGAAGGTCATTGGTATCAAGAATGGAATCGCAAAGGCTACTTCAAACCCGCCCATGCAACCTCTGAAAAAAATGCTTTTTGCATCATGATTCCACCCCCCAATATCACTGGCACCCTACACATGGGACATGCTTTCAATAACACCGTGATGGATAGCCTTACACGCTATCACCGCATGTGTGGTGAAAATACTCTATGGCAGCCCGGCACAGATCATGCCGGCATCGCCACGCAAATGGTAGTAGAGAGACAACTCAATGCAGCTGGCAGTTCACGTACAGAACTCGGTCGTGAAAAATTTATCGAGAAAGTTTGGGAATGGAAAGCTGAGTCTGGCAACACCATCTCAAAACAACTTGAGCGTCTCGGGTCATCAGTGGATTGGACACGCGAACGTTTCACCATGGATGAGGGGTTATCTGAAGCAGTGCGTGAAGTATTTGTCCGGCTCTATGATGAGGGCTTAATTTATCGCGGCAAACGCTTAGTTAACTGGGATCCCGTATTGCATACGGCAGTATCAGATCTAGAAGTCATCTCAGAAGAAGAAAATGGGCATCTATGGCATATGCGCTACCCGCTAGCTGATAGTGATGAGCATCTGGTGGTAGCGACCACTCGCCCAGAGACCCTATTGGGTGACACCGCAGTCGCCGTACATCCGCAAGATCAACGTTATCAACATCTCATTGGGCAACGTGTTCAACTGCCTCTATGCGATCGCACTATTCCCATTATCGCCGACGACCATGTCGACCCAGAGTTTGGCTCTGGCTGTGTAAAAATCACCCCTGCTCATGACTTCAATGATTATGAAATTGGTAAGCGCCATGCTTTGCCGATGATAAACATTCTTACTATTGACGCGAAGATCAACAATGAAGCCCCTAGTCAATTTCAGGGGCTAGACCGTTATGAGGCACGCAAGCAGGTGATCGCTGCGCTTGAACAACAAGGCTTATTAGATAAAATTGTTGATCACAAATTGATGGTGCCACGCGGTGATCGTTCTAATACTGTAATTGAGCCCTTCCTGACCGAACAATGGTATGTGAAAACAGAGAGTCTGGCGGCACCCGCTATCGAAGCGGTAGAAAATGGTGACATTCGCTTTATTCCAGACAACTGGAAAAATACATATTATGCATGGATGCGTGATATTCAAGATTGGTGTATCAGCCGTCAACTATGGTGGGGACACCGCATTCCTGCATGGTATGACGAAAAAAATCAGCTTTATGTAGGACGCAATGAAGCTGAGGTCCGTGTCAAATATCAACTCGATGAGACTATTTCATTGCGTCAAGATGAAGACGTATTGGACACTTGGTTCTCTTCTGCTCTATGGCCATTTTCAACCTTGGGTTGGCCACAACACACTCCGGAACTGAAAACTTTTTATCCTACCTCAGTGTTAGTCACAGGCTTCGACATTATTTTCTTTTGGGTGGCCCGCATGATAATGATGGGGATGAAATTCATGGACAATATCCCTTTCAAAGATATTTATATCCACGGCCTGGTACGCGATTCTGATGGACAAAAAATGTCAAAGTCCAAAGGCAATGTTCTTGACCCGATTGATTTAATCGACGGTATCAGTCTGGATGCACTCATCTCAAAACGCACCAAAGGCCTAATGCAACCACAAATGGCCGCTAAAATTGAAGCCGCCACTCGCAAACAATATCCAGACGGCATCCCAGCCTTTGGCACAGATGCATTGCGCTTCACTTTTGCCGCCCTCGCCTCAACGGGTCGAGATGTCAAATTCGATCTTAATCGTATCGAAGGCTATCGCAACTTTTGCAACAAACTATGGAACGCCTCACGCTTCGTATTAATGAACTGTGAGAATCAAGTCATCGCGCAAGATATCGACTATGCGCAGCTATCTGTGACAGACCGATGGATTTTAAGCAGACAACAAGAACTGATCGACATTGTTCATCAGGACTTTCAGAATTACCGTTTTGATCTGGCTGCTAAAGCCCTCTATGAATTCACTTGGAATGAGTTCTGTGACTGGTATTTAGAACTCATCAAACCGGTGATGTTCTCAGAAGATGAAAATGCCAAACAGCAAACACGATGTGTACTACTAGAAGTACTTGAGACACTGCTCAGACTCATGCATCCAATCATTCCATTCATCACTGAAGAAATCTGGCACCCTGTTGCTCAACTATTAGGTCGCCAAGGTGACACTATCATGTTGCAAGCCTACCCTCGCAGTGACAATAAATGGGTCGATGTCACCAGCGCCAATAGCATTGATTGGTTAAAGGAATTCATTATGGGGATACGCAAAATACGCTCAGAGATGAATATCCCACCCAAACAAGCACTTGCTGTTTTATGCCAACAATACTCAGCCACTGACTGTGAACAAATCGCGTTACATCGAAGCGCGCTAGAAAAACTGGCCAAGTTAGAGAGCATCACATTGTTAGATGATCAACAAGCCCCTGAAGCTGCACTCACTCTAGTCGGTGAAATGCGCGTACTGATTCCATTGGCCGGCTTGATCAATAAAGATGCCGAAATCGAACGTCTCAACAAAGACATTCATAAACTAGAAGTGAACATCGAAAAAACTCAACATAAACTCAACAACCCAAGCTTCAAAGACAAAGCGCCCACTGCAGTAGTAGAGAAAGAACAACTACGCCTAGGTGAACAACAACAAGCCCTCCAACAACTGCAAACCCAACGCGATAAAATGCAAGCACTCTAGTCGTTGCCAACTAACTAGAGTTGAATCTAAGTTAACTCAAGAGCCAGGAACAAACTATTTCAGTTGTGCGCGCTGAACTCAGGCAGAAGATTAGAAGAAAGAGCTTTTGAATTCATTCTACCTTGCTGATACGTAGCGATTGGTCGATTGTGATTATGTCAAATATCCAGATCAAGCACGCGATA
>Ga0181589_10001239_pt1 | contig 19683 bp, 17 predicted proteins | sample 071ome_25_FD_132444 | JGI IMG/M metagenome (GOLD analysis project Ga0181589, IMG submission 132444) | Coastal salt marsh microbial communities from the Groves Creek Marsh, Skidaway Island, Georgia - 071410BT metaG (megahit assembly) | ecosystem: Environmental > Aquatic > Marine > Intertidal...
AGGGCCAGGCCCAACCCTCCGTCTCGGACAGGACGGGGCCGTGTGTGGCCCCGCCATTCAGCGGTTTCCCGCAGAATTCTTATTCGCTCTAAGCGGTTGCCAGATCGATCGAAACGCCTGGGCCCATGGTCGAGGAAATGGCAACCTTGCGCATGTACGAGCCTTTTGCACCGGCCGGTTTGGCACGCTGCACAGCACCTACGAAGGCACGGATATTTTCCACCAGCTTCTCGGCGTCGAACGAGGCTTTGCCCACGCCCGCATGCACGATACCGGCTTTTTCGACCTTGAACTGCACTTCGCCGCCTTTGGCCGCTTTCACCGCGTTGCCCACTTCCATGGTCACGGTGCCCACTTTGGGGTTCGGCATCAGGTTGCGCGGGCCCAAGATTTTGCCCAAGCGGCCAACGATGGGCATCATGTCAGGGGTTGCAATGCAACGATCGAATTCGATCTTACCCTGCTGGATGGTTTCCATCAGATCTTCGGCGCCCACGATATCGGCACCGGCTTCTTTGGCTTCATCGGCTTTGGCGCCACGGGCAAAAACGGCAACACGCACGTCTTTACCAGTGCCGTTGGGCAGCCCAACAACGCCGCGCACCATCTGGTCGGCGTGGCGCGGGTCGACACCCAAGTTCACCGAAATCTCGATGGTTTCGTCAAATTTTGCGGTGGCATTGGCTTTCACCAGTGCAACGGCGGCTTCAACAGACAGGTTTTCCTGGTTGCCAAAGGATTCGCGTGCAGCGCGGATACGTTTTCCTGCTTTTGCCATCTTACTTCACCTCGACGCCCATAGAACGGGCAGAGCCCAGGATGATCTGCATCGCCGCTTCTACGGAATTGGCGTTCAGATCTTTCATCTTTGCTTCGGCGATTTCACGCACCTGGGCGACGGTTACGCTGCCTGCGGTCGCACGGCCCGGGGTTTTCGACCCAGACTGCAGCTTGGCCGCTTTTTTCAGGTAATACGATGCCGGCGGCGTCTTGATCTCCATCGTGAACGATTTGTCCTGATAGTAAGAGATCACGGTCGGGCAAGGTGCGCCCGGCTCCATATCTGCCGTCTTGGCGTTGAACGCCTTACAGAATTCCATGATGTTGATACCGCGCTGACCCAGCGCAGGACCGACGGGCGGCGAAGGGTTCGCCTGGCCCGCTTTCACTTGCAGCTTCAGCGTGCCGATCAGTTTCTTGGCCATTTGGCCTCTCCTTTTTCCAACTGCCCCCCAACGCGTTGGGCGGCATTGCGTTGCCGTGGTGCGGTTTGGTGATCGCGATCACCGGGCCTCCCACATATAAATCCCTGAATTCAGGGAAACCGTTGCGTTACCCTTGTTTGGTAACTTGCGTAAATTCCAGCTCGACCGGGGTTTCGCGGCCAAAGATAGACACCGACACCTTCAGGCGCTGGCTGTCTTCGTCGACCTCTTCGATCATACCGTCGAAATCTTCGAACGGGCCGTCGTTTACCTTAACCTTCTCGCCCACCTCGAAACGGATCAAGGTGCGCGGCTGCTCTTCGCCCTCGGCCACACGGCCCAGGATGGCCTGAACCTCGGCATCGCGCATGGGCATCGGGCGGCCCTGCGGCCCCAAGAAACCCGTCACGCGGTTGATCGAGTTGACCAAATGATACCCACGATCCGACATTTCCATGCGCACCAGCACATAGCCGGGCATAAAGCGGCGCTCGGTCGAAACCTTTTTGCCGCGGCGGATCTCGATCACCTCTTCGGTGGGCACCAATACTTCTTCGATCTCGGCCTCCAGGCCGTTTTCAGCGACAGCCGTTCTGATTTGCTCGGCAACTTTCTTCTCGAAATTCGAGAGAACGCTTACCGAATACCAACGCTTCGCCATATCGACCTCAGTCCTTGCCGGTTCGGCCCGTGGGCCAAAAATTCTTTAGGATAAAGCGGCTTACGCCCCTCGCCCCTGAAACAAAAAATCGGCGTGCAACACGAATCGCCACACGCCACGTTTAGATCAGGCCTGCCTGTTACAAAGATTGGCCCGCAATATCAAGAGCAACGGCACATTTTTGCCGCCGCCCAAGCGGCACCGGCTTAGCTTACTGCCGACAACAGTGCTTGCAGCCCGGCGCGGATGCCCAGGTCAACCAAGCCAAAGAAGATGGCCGTCAACGCCGCCATGATGAAAACCATCACCGTGGTCAACATCACCTCGCGGCGGGTGGGCCAAACAACCTTGGCCATCTCGGAACGGGTTTGCTGCACAAATTGCAGCGGATTGGTTTTGGCCATTATCTGTTTCCTTCGTCAGGATCAGTCGCCCACATACGCGCCGCGCCCGTGAAATTCAAGTGGCGATGCGCAGGTCCGATACCGCCGCCCATTCAGGCGGCGGCAGCGTCATGGGCACGCAGGGCTGCGCGCAGCTTCTCGCGCTTGGGGGCCACCTCGCGCGCGTGGCGCTCGCGCACATGGCCATAGCCGCGAATATGCTCGGGCAATGCCAGCAACGCCTCGGCGGCTTCGCGCTGGGCGGGGCTGGGCTGGCCTTTGCCCAACAGCGCCACCACCAAGGCCAGATCGGCCTCGTACTCGGCCAATAGTTGGGTGGCCAATTTCACCTCGTCGGTGTTGCGGAACGGGTCAAACACCGTGCCACGCAAGAACCGCAAGCCATTCATGACGCGGAAAAAGCGCGTGGCCATTTTGCCGTTCACCGGGCCTTTCACAGCCTTGCCAGTGCGCGCATCTATGCCGCCAAACGGCCAAGCCCCAAAATGGAACGTCAGGTTCGGCGTTCCCTCGAACGCTTCGGCCAGCGCGGCCTTGAAGCTGGGCTTGCTGTACAGCCGGGCCACTTCCCATTCGTCTTTCACCGCCAGCAGCTTGTAATAATACTGTGCCACAGCGCGCGCCAACGTATCATCCAGCCCCGCCGCTTGGGCCGCATTGGCCACAGCCTGCACTTTGTCGCGGTAACGTGCCTGCAGACCAGCCCCGCCGATTTCGCGCAATTCGGGCAAGCGGCGTTCCAGCATCTCGTCCAGCGTTTTGGGCCGGCGCGCAGACAACAATACCGGCGCCTCGGTGCCCCGCAGCATGGCCGCCACGGCCTCGGGGGTGGCATAGGCCAAACGCCCCAAATCAAAGGCACGCCGGTTTTGCGCCACTTTCACACCGTTCAATTCGATCGCCCGCTGAATGGCCTCTAGCGACAGCGGCAAGCCGCCCTGCTGCCACGCGGCCCCAACCAACAACATATTGGCATAAACAGAATCGCCTAGCAGCTTGGCCGCCAGCCCCTGTGCATCAATGCCACGGGCGCGGTCGCCCAATACCCGGGTCAGTCGGGCCAGTTGTTCGTCGCCATTTAGCTGCCAATCAGGGTTGCGCGCAAATTCCGAGGTGGGCACCACGGTGGTGTCGCTGATCGCAACAGCGCGGTCCAGATCAAGCTTGCCGATGGTTTCGTCACCAGCCGCCACCACCAGATCGCAGCCAATCAGCGCCGCCGCCTCGCCGGTGGCGATGCGCGTGGCGGTCATGTCATCAGGGGTGCGCGCGATTTTGATATGCGAATGCACCGCCCCATATTTTTGCGCCAACCCCGTGATATCAAGGTTCGAGCTGAACCACCCATCGGCATGGGCCGCCACCGCCAAGGTTTGGCCCACCGTCACAACCCCGGCCCCGCCGATGCCCGAGACCAGCACCGCAAACGAGGCGCCAACATCGGGCAATTCGGGCATTGGCAATGCGCTGGCGTCAATCGTCACCTCGGCCGCTTCGGGTTTGCGCACCTGCACACCCGCCACGGTCACAAAACTGGGGCAAAACCCCTCGACGCAGCTGAAATCTTTGTTGCACGAGGATTGGTTGATCTTCCGCTTGCGCCCAAATTCGGTTTCCAATGGCTCGATCGCCATGCAGCCCGACACGGAGGAACAATCGCCACAGCCTTCGCAGACATCGGGGTTGATGAAAACCCGTTTATCCGGGTCTACCCATTTCCCACGCTTGCGCAGGCGGCGCCGCTCGGTGGCGCAGGGCTGATCATAGATAATGGCGGTAACGCCCGGGCGGTCGCGCATTTGCCGCTGTACCAAATCAAGGTCGGTGCGCGGATGCAGGCTGACACCCTCGGGCAGGGCTTTGCCCTCGAATTTCTCGGTTTCATCTGTGACCAGCGCGATGGCGCCCACACCTTCGGCGCGGATCTGGTCGATCATCGTGAGCGGGTCAATCTCGCCATCTACGGGCTGGCCCCCCGTCATCGAGACAAAGCCGTTATGCAGCAGTTTATAGGTAATATTGGCCTTGGCAGATACGGCGGCCCGGATGGCCATCATGCCCGAATGGAAATATGTGCCATCGCCCATATTGGCAAAAACGTGCTTTTCATCGGTAAACGGAAACTGCCCCAGCCACGCTGCCCCCTCGCCGCCCATCTGGGTGATCGAGTTGGTTTTGGCCGGGTCGCGGAACACCGCCATCGTGTGGCAGCCAATCCCCGCCAAGGCGCGGCTGCCATCGGGCACGTGGGTCGAGCGGCCATGCGGGCACCCCGCACAGAACGACGGCATACGCAACGCACCGCCGCCCAAAATAGCAGCGCCCGTGGGCTGGTTGGGCAGCGCGATCGTGGCGGCTGGGTTTTGCTCTTTGACCATGCGACCCAGAACACCCGCAATCATATTGGGATCGATTTCGCCAATATTGGGAAAGGCCAATTCGCCACGATTGGCGGCATAGACATGGCCATCGAATGTTTTGCCCACAATCCGGGGGGCATCGGGTGTGCCGTATAGATGCGCCCGAATTTGATCTTCCAGCAGCGGGCGCTTTTCTTCGACCACAATGATCGTCTCAAGCCCCTTGGCAAACTCTTTCACGATGGCATCATCAAGCGGCCAAACAACACCCACTTTCAGCAGGCGCACAGGCTCGCCGCCCAAGGTTTTGCCGTCAAACCCCATACCGCCCAGCGCTTGGTTCAAATCCTGCCAAGCCTTCCCTGCCGCCACCACGCCAATGCGGGCATCCTTGGCGCCAGACAGGCGGTTCACGTCATTGGCGCGAATATATTCCAGCGCCATGCGAATGCGGATATCATATAGTTGGCGCTCTTGCTCCATGACGGCCATAAAGGGCGCAATGCCGTAATGGCGTTCTTTCGCGGGCATGGTGATTTTCGGATGATCGGGCGAGACGTGCACGCTGCCGCCACCTTCGACAACATCGGTCACCAGCTTCATCCCGCTCAGGCAGCCCGAATGCCGGCTTAGCGCGATGCCGTGCAAGCCATAATCCAGCACCTCTTGGGCGTTGGCAGGGGCAAACAGGGGAATGCCCGCAGAGACAAAGTTGAAATCAGAATAGCACGCAACCGTGCTGGACTTGGCGCCATGATCATCGCCCACCAGCAGCAAAGTGCCGCCCTTTTCGTTGGTTCCGGCAAAATTGGCGTGGCGCAGCGGGTCCATCGAGCGGTCCATGCCCGGGGCCTTGCCATACCAGATCGAAAACACCCCCTCGACGGTGGCGCCGGGAAACAGCCCCACCATCTGGCTGCCCCATGTGGCGGTGGCGGCCAAATCCTCGTTCACGCCGGGCTGGAAATAGATGTTGTGCGCGCGCAGCTCTTTTTCAGATTGCCACAGCTCCATATCGTAGCGCCCGATGGGCGAGCCGCGATAACCCGAGATATAGCCGCCCGTGTTCAGCCCCTGCACGGCATCGCGTTTGCGCTGTTGGATAGGCAGACGCACCAGCGCCTGCATCCCCGTCATGTAAACCCAACCGTCCTCGGCAGTCAGCCTGTCGCCCAATTCAAAAGACAGCCGTTTATCCTGCGGTGCGTCCAGCATGATACCCTCCATGTTCGCCCTAACAGTTAGGGCGCTATTGCGCCGCACGTCCAGAAATTTCCGCATCTTTCGGGGTTGTTTTGAACAAATGACGCTGCGTCGGCCAGCCCCCGCTCTGCCCCCGCGCGATGGTCTTTTCCCAGCGCTCAACCGTCGGTCCTTGACATGCCGGGGCGGGCACAAATAGGGCACAAAAATGCAACAGGCGGAAAGGGCACAAGATGACAAAGCTAGACACCAGCATCGATATATTGCGCCAATTGGTGGCCTTTCCAACGATCTCGACCGATAGCAATCTGGCGCTGATCGACTGGGTTGCAGCCCAGCTTCAACAGGCCGGCGCGCGGGTAGACGTGTTTCACGACACGACCGGCACCAAAGCCAATTTATTCGCCACGATCGGTCCCGATATCGAAGGCGGCATCGTGTTATCTGGCCATACCGATGTGGTGCCCGTCGAGGGCCAAAACTGGGCCAGCGACCCGTTCGAATTGCACCAGCGCGATGGCCGCCTTTATGGCCGGGGCACCTGCGATATGAAAGGCTTTATCGCCGCCTGCCTTGCCATGGCGCCAGACTTGGGCCGCGCAGCCACCCATCGCCCCATTCATTTCGCCTTTACCCATGACGAAGAAGTGGGCTGCATCGGGGCACAAGCACTGGTGGCAGCCCTACAAGACCGGGGGCTGAAACCGGGCATGGCCATTATTGGCGAGCCCACCGAAATGCGCGTGATCGAGGGGCACAAGGGCTGCTGCGAATATACAACCCGCTTTCATGGCGCAGCCGGCCATGGCTCGGAACCCGATCTGGGCGTCAACGCGGTGGAATACGCGGTGCGCTATGTGGCCCGCCTGATGGAGCTGCGCGAGGCGCTCAAACCACGCGCCCCTGAAACCAGCCGCTTTTCGCCACCATGGACCACCATCAACACCGGCGGGCTGAATGGGGGCACCGCCCATAATGTGATCCCCAGCTTTGCCGAGGTGATCTGGGAAATGCGCCCCGTGCAAGAGGCCGATGGCCCCTTTGTGCGCCGCGCCATGGCCGAATATGTGCAAACCCAGCTGTTGCCTGCCATGCAAAAAGTTTGGCCCGAGGCCAGCATCGAAACCGAAACCATGGGCGAGGTGGCCGGGCTGGAACCCACGCTGGAAAACGAAGCGCGCTATATCGTTTCCGCGCTGACCGGCGCCAATGGGGCCGATGTTGTGGCCTTTGGCACCGAGGCGGGATTGTTTCAAAACATGGGCATGGATGTGGTTGTGTGCGGCCCCGGCTCGATCCGCGAGGCGCATAAACCCGATGAATTCATCGCCATCGATCAAATGGACCATTGCCTGCGCATGCTTGGCGGGCTGCAGCCACATCTGGGCCGCCCCCGCCGCCCACGCAGCTAGGCCAGCGCGGCGCGCCACCCCATTGCAGCGGCCCACACCACGCACTAACCATGGGTCAAACCAAAGCAGGAGCACGCCATGACCCAAGCCGCGCAAAACGACCGTTACCTTGACCGCCTTGCCCAAGTGGCGGTGCACACAGGGCTGAACCTGCAGCCGGGCCAAGACCTGGTGCTGACCGCCCCAATCGAGGCCCTGCCGCTGGTGCGCCGCATCACTGCTGCGGCCTATGCCGCCGGGGCGGGGGTAGTGACCCCCATTTTCAGCGATCCAGCGATCACATTGGCGCGGTTTCAACATGGCCAAGACGCGACATTCGATTGCGCGGCGGATTGGCTTTATCAAGGCATGGCGCAGGCCTATGCGGGCGGGGCCGCACGGCTGGCGATTGTGGGCGATGACCCCATGCTTTTGTCCGAACAAGACCCCGAAAAAGTGGCCCGCGCCAGCAAGGCCAACGCCATTGCCTATAAGCCCGCTTTGGAAAAGATCACCAATTTCGACATCAATTGGAACATCCTATCCTACCCCAGCACCGCTTGGGCCAGCCGCATGTTCCCCGACCTGCCCCAAGCCGAGGCCACCCAGCGGCTGGCCGATGCCATCTTTGCCGCCTCGCGCGTTACAGTGGACGATCCCGTTGCGGCATGGGCGGCCCATAACGATGCGCTGCGTCAGCGCACCCGTTGGCTGAACGGCCAGCGGTTTTCGGCGCTGCATTTCCGCTCGGATGGCACAGATCTAACGGTCGGGCTGGCCGATGGGCACGAATGGCACGGCGGCGCCTCGACCGCCAATAACGGCATCACCTGCAACCCGAACATCCCCACCGAAGAGGTGTTTACCACCCCCCATGCAGCGCGGGTCGAGGGGTATGTCCGCTCGACCAAACCGCTGTCGCACCAAGGCAGCTTGATCGACCAGATCGAGGTGCGTTTCACCGGCGGCCAGATCACCAGCGCCCGCGCCGCGCAGGGCGAAAGCGTGCTGCAAAAACTGCTAGATACCGATGCCGGCGCCCGCCGCTTGGGCGAAGTGGCCTTGGTGCCGCATTCCTCGCCCATCTCGCAATCGGGGCTGCTGTTTTTGAACACGCTATTTGACGAAAACGCCGCCTGCCACATCGCGCTGGGGCAATGCTATTCGAAATGTTTTGAAAACGGCGCGCAGCTATCGGGCGACCAGATCGCCGCACAGGGTGGCAACAGCAGCATGATCCACGTTGATTGGATGATCGGCGGTGCCGATACCGATATCGACGGCATCCTGCCCGATGGCAGCCGCGTGCCAGTATTTCGCAAAGGCGAATGGGCCAACGCGGCCTAAGCTTGGCAAGCCAAGTGAAAATCCCTATCGTTTTTGACAAAAGCGATAGGGATTTGTGATGATTGGCAAACTGGAAATGCTGCTGGCCTTGGCAAAAGAGCACCATTTTGGCCGGGCCGCCGAAACGCTGGGCATCACCCAGCCCACCCTGTCCAGCGGCATACGCAACTTGGAAGAACAGCTGGGCGTGCAGCTGGTGCGGCGCGGCTCGCGGTATGGCGGGTTAACCCCCGAAGGGCAGCGCGCCTTGGTTTGGGCGCGCCAGATTGTGGGCGACACGCGCCGCCTGCGCGATGACATGCGCGCCGCCCGTGTGGGCCTGTCGGGGCATTTGCGGCTGGCGGTGATTCCCACCGCCCTGACACAGGCAGCAAAGCTGACCGCGCAATTTGCCCAAGCCCACCCTGAGGTGTCTTTTTCCGTGCTGTCGCGATCCTCGGTGGAAATTCTGGACCTGCTGGAAAATCTAGATGTAGACGCAGGCATTACCTATCTGGACAACGAGCCGCTGGGCCGGGTCAGCACCACCCCCCTTTACAGCGAAAACTACGCCTTGGTGTGCCGCGCCGATCACCCCTTGGCCCATGCAAAAACCCTGACATGGGCGGATTTGGCCGATGTGCAGCTGTCGTTGCTGACGCCTGATATGCAAAACCGGCGTATCATCAACCGCAATTTCATGCAGGCCGGGATCAGCCCCAAAAGCCGTATTGAAAGCTCGTCCACCATCGTGCTGGCTGCCGCGGTGTTGAATGGCGGGCAGGCCACGGTGCTGCCCATAGACCATGCAGAATTTTTGGGCAGCGGGCATGGGCTGTCTGTGGTGCCTATTCACGGCGCCAGCAACGCCCCGACGGTGGGGCTGATCGCCCTGTATCAAGACCCACAAACACCAGTTTTACAAAGCCTGTTCAAAGAGGCGGCCAAACTGGCAACCCCGATGGGCGTTGGGCCTTAGATAGGCCTTAGGTGTTGAACAGGAAATGCATCACATCGCCATCCTTGACGATATAGCTTTTGCCCTCGGCGCGCAGCTTGCCCGCATCACGCGCGCCCGCCTCGCCCTGGCAGGTGATGTAATCGTCATAGGCGATGGTTTCGGCGCGAATGAAGCCTTTTTCAAAATCACCATGGATCACACCCGCCGCCTGCGGCGCGCTGGTGCCTTGGCGGATGGTCCAGGCACGGGCCTCTTTCGGGCCGACGGTGAAATAGGTTTCCAGATGCAACAGCGCATAGCCGGCACGAATAAGCCGGTCTAGCCCCGGCTCGCTGAGCCCCATCTCGCCCAGAAACATCTGCGCTTCTTCGTCGTCCAACTGGCTGATTTCTTCCTCGATCCGGGCCGAAATAACCACATGGCTGTTGCCTTGGGCCTGTGCCATGGCGGCCACGGCAGCGGAATGCGCATTGCCTGCCTCGGCGTCAGATTCGGCCACATTGCAGACGTAAAGCACCGGCTTTGTGGTCAACAGCTGCAGCATCTTCCACATTTTCAGATCGTCGTCAGCCACCTCGACAGTGCGCGCGGGCCTGCCGTTTTCCAGCGCCTCTTGGGCTGCGGCCAGCAACCGATCTTGGGCGGCCGCCTCTTTGTCGTTGCCCTTTAGCTTGCGCACCAAATTGGCGCGGCGTTTTTCGATCGATTCCAGATCGGCCAGCATCAATTCGGTTTCAATCGTATCAGCATCGGCCACCGGGTCGATCCGGCCCTCGACATGGGTGATATCGCCATCCTCGAAACAGCGCAGCACATGGGCAATGGCATCGACTTCGCGGATGTTTGCCAAGAACTGGTTGCCCAGCCCCTCGCCCTTGCTGGCGCCCTTCACAAGCCCGGCAATATCGACAAAGGTCATGCGCGTTGGGATAATCTGGCGTGACCCGGCGATTGCGGCCAGCGTGTCCAGCCGCGCATCGGGCACGTTCACCTCGCCGACATTCGGCTCGATGGTGCAGAAGGGAAAATTCGCCGCCTGCGCCGCTGCGGTTTTGGTGAGCGCGTTAAACAGCGTCGATTTGCCGACATTCGGCAAGCCCACGATCCCCATTTTGAAACCCATGCCGGCCTCCTGTTGCCATGATCTGCGCGCTTCTAGTGCGCCGCGCCACAGGGTGCAAGCATGGCGTGGGCGCAGATAGCGCCCAGAGGGCATTGATTTTCCCGCCCGCACACGGCAAACGGGGCCAACGCCTATCGGAGGAGTGCCCATGAGCCGCATCGACGCCAAATTTCAAGCCTTACAAGCCGAAGGCAAAAAAGCATTCGTATCCTATATCATGGGGGGCGATCCTGATTATGCCACCTCGCTTGAGGTGATGAAGGGCCTGCCCGCCGCCGGTGTGGATATCATCGAACTGGGTATGCCCTTTACCGACCCCATGGCCGATGGCCCCACCATCCAGCTGGCAGGCCAACGGGCGCTAGAGGCCGGTCAAACCCTGCAAATGACGCTGGATATGGCCCGCGCGTTTCGCGAGACCGATACCACAACACCGATCGTGATGATGGGCTATTACAACCCGATCTATTCGCGCGGCGTTGACACATTTCTGCGCGATGCCGTCGCGGCTGGTATCGACGGGCTGATCGTGGTCGATCTGCCGCCCGAAGAAGATACCGAATTGTGCCTGCCCGCAGCCGCGGCTGGTATCAACTTCATCCGCCTTGCCACCCCCACGACCGATAACAAGCGCCTGCCAAAGGTGCTGCAAAACACATCGGGCTTTGTGTATTACGTGTCGATCACGGGCATCACCGGCGCCGCCGAAGCACAGGCCGCCGATGTGGCGCCCGAAGTGGCACGGATCAAATCGCAAACCAACCTGCCGGTCATCGTGGGTTTTGGCATCAAGTCACCCGAAACCGCGCAGGCCATCGCCAGCGTGGCCGATGGCTGCGTTGTGGGCTCGGCCATTGTGGCAGAGATTGCCAGCGGCAAACCCGTGGCCGACGTGCTGGCCTATGTGAAATCGCTGGCCGATGGCGCCCATCGCGCCTAAGCTTTTGCCTGAAATGCAAAAAGGCGGGCACCGCGGCCCGCCTTTTTTGTGCCATCTCGGCGACGGTTTAGCCAACCAGCCCCGCGCCCTCGTCGGTGCCAAGCATGATGTTGAGGTTCTGCACAGCAGCCCCCGATGCCCCCTTGCCCAAGTTATCCAGCGTGGCCAACAGCACCACGCGGTCTTGTTCGGGGCCACCAAAAACCGCCAGCTCCATACGGTTGGTGTTGTTCAGGCGCTGCGGGTCTACCCGTGGGCCAATATTTTCGGGCGCCACCACCTGCACAAACCGCTGGCCCTGATAATGGCGCTGCAGGCAATCGTTGAAATCGGCCGGGGTTTGACCGGGCTGCAACAGCAGTGGAATTTGCACAATCATGCCTTGGGCATACCGCCCCACAGAGGGCACGAAAATTGGCCGACGCCGCAGCGCCGAGGCGCGCATGATTTCGGGGATATGTTTGTGCGTATGATCCAAGCCATAGACAAAATAATCCGGGGCGGTGCCGGCCTCGTATTCGCCAATCAATGCCTTACCACCGCCGGTATAGCCCGACACCGCATTGATCGTCAGCGCGGCATCGGGGGCCACCAGCCCCCCCGCAACCAAGGGCGCCAACAGCGCGATGGCACCGGTGGAATAGCACCCCGGGTTTGACACAAATTGTGCACGCGCGATGGCGGCACGCTGGCCTGCGGCCAATTCGGCAAAGCCATATACCCAGTCGGGGTTGACCCGATGGGCGGTAGAGGCGTCGATCATCCGCGTGCCATGGGGTGCGGCCAGCGCCACTGCCTCGCGGGCGGCATCATCGGGCAGGCACAAAATCGCCACATCTGCCGCAGCAAAGGCCTCGGCGCGGGCGCTGGCCTCTTTTCGGCGCTCTGGGTCCAGCTGCACCAACGTGATATCATCGCGCGTGATCAGACGCTCGCGGATCTGCAGACCCGTGGTTCCCGCCTCGCCATCGATGAATACCTTCCACGCCATGATGCGCACTCCTTTATGAAAGTCGCGCCCCGCATACTGGCAATGGCGTGTTTACGCAAGGATCACATCAAGAAGCAGCATCAGCACAAGGCCAAATATCAGCCCCGTTGTGGCACGGTTCTGGTGGCCATGACGGTGCGTTTCGGGAATGATCTCGTGGCTGATGATATACATCATGGCACCGGCGGCGAATGTCAGCCCGATGGGCAGCACATAAACCGAGACATGCACCAAAGACACGCCAAGCAGCCCACCCACAGGTTCAACCAAGCCAGTCAGCGTGGCAATCCAAAAGGCGCGCCCCGCCGAATAGCCCTGCCCGCGCAGCGCCAGCGCCACCGCCAGCCCCTCTGGGGCGTTTTGCAGCCCAATTCCCGTGGCCAGCGCAATGCCATTTGTCACATCACCGCCGCCAAAGCCAATGCCAACGGCCATGCCTTCGGGGAAATTGTGGATGGTGATGGCAATGACAAACAGCCAAATCTTTGGCAAAGCGCCCGGGTCGGCGCCTTCGGGGCCAACGATGAAATGTTCATGCGGCAAGGTGGCATTCAGCCAAGCCACCAATGCGGCCCCCAAGACAATGCCAAACCCCGCGGCAAAGGCCGCAGCCGTGACACTGCCATATACCTCTTGGCCCGCTTCGATACCGGGCAGGATCAACGAGAAGAAACTGGCAGAAATCATCACGCCCGCGGCAAAGCCCAGCATCATATCGCTGCCCCGGCGCGAAATATGTTTGCCAAAAAGCACCGGCAACGCGCCAAAAGCGGTCATCAGGCCCGCGGCAAGGCTGGCCAACAGCCCCAGTGCAATAATGCTCATATCACGCGTGTCTTTTCAAAATATGCGTGGCCTCGTACCGCATCACTGTGTCGCCCGCTTGGTTGATCACCGCATAGGCAAATTCCACCATCCCCCGGTCGGGCCGGGTTTTCGAGGCGCGCATGCTGGTAACTTCGGCGCGCACATGCAGCCGGTCGCCCGGGCGCACAGGCTTTGTCCACGCCACGTCGCGCATACCGGGCGAGCCCATCGAAGCCTCGTTCCAGATGCCCGCTTGCAAGCTTAGGCGAAACGCCAGCAACATGGTTTGAAAACCGCTGGCGATGATGCCGCCATAGGTCGAGGCGGCGGCAGCCACCGGATCGATATGAAAGGGTTGTGGATCGTAAAGCTTTGCAAACTCTATGATCTCTGTCTCGCTTAAGCTTGCAGCTTCGGTTTCATACGTAAAACCGGGGGTGAAATCATCGAAATACATCGGCCTGCCTTTCTTGCCCGGCACATTATGCCCCTTGGCACAAAGCGCAACGCCAAAGCGCGCGCATGCCGCCCTTTGGCACAGAAACGAATTGCAGATTGAAACCACCCGCCCTGATCGGTAAGCTTTTTTTACCAAACCAGCACGAAAGCCCCGCCATGACCGTAATCACCTGCATCGACGATCTAAAGCAACTGCACCGCCGCCGCGCGCCTAAGATGTTTTACGACTATTGCGAATCTGGCAGCTGGACCGAACAGACCTTTCGCGAAAACACCAGCGATTTCGACAAAATCCGCCTGCGTCAGCGCGTGGCGGTTGATATGTCGGGGCGCTCGACCAAGACGCAGATGATCGGCCAAGATGTGGCCATGCCCGTGGCGCTGGCGCCCGTGGGCCTGACCGGCATGCAATGCGCCGATGGCGAAATCAAAGCGGCACGCGCCGCCAAGGAATTTGGCGTGCCATTCACCTTGTCCACCATGTCGATCAACTCGATCGAGGACGTGGCCGAAGCCACGCGCCACCCGTTCTGGTTTCAGCTTTACACCATGAAAGACCAAGGGTTTGTCAGCAGCCTGATCCAACGCGCCAAAGACGCCAATTGCTCGGCCTTGGTTATAACGCTGGATCTGCAGATTTTGGGCCAGCGCCACAAAGACCTGAAAAATGGCCTGTCGGCGCCGCCCAAACCAACGCTGGCGAATATGGTGAACTTGGCCACAAAATGGCAATGGGGCCTTGGCATGCTGGGCGCCAAACGGCGCCATTTCGGCAATATCGTCGGCCATGTGCAAGGCGTCAGCGATACCGCCAATCTGGCCGCATGGACGGCCGAACAATTTGACCCCACGTTGGACTGGGACAAGATTGCCAAGATCAAACAAGAATGGGGCGGCAAGGTTATTTTGAAGGGCATTTTGGATGCTGAAGACGCCAAAATGGCCATGCAGGTGGGCGCTGATGCCGTGATCGTATCCAACCATGGCGGGCGGCAACTGGATGGCGCGCTTAGCTCGATCCGGGCCTTGCCCAGCATTTTAGATGCCGTGGGCGACCAAACCGAAGTGCACCTTGATAGCGGCATCCGCTCGGGCCAAGATGTGCTGAAAGCCGTCGCGATGGGGGCAAAGGGCACCTACATCGGGCGTGCCTTTGTCTATGGCTTGGGCGCTATGGGGCAGGCCGGCGTGACCAAGGCGCTGGAAGTAATCCATAAGGAAATGGATATCACGATGGCGCTGTGCGGGCGCCGCCGCATAGACGAGCTGGGCCGCGATATCTTGCTTGTGCCAGAAGATTTCGAAGGGCGCTGGCAGGCAAACTAGGCCCGCCAGCCACCACTTGGCTTAGCCGCGCTGGGCCGCCAGCGCGGTGTCGCGCATCTGGCTCAGCGTCACCCGTGGCGTCAGTGCCTCGGGCGAGATCACCAAATCCAGCACCGCGCCCGTGCCCGAGGCCGTGGCCCGTGCAAAGGCGGCGGCAAAATCCTCGGTGCGCTCGACCCTCTCGCCGTGAAACCCATAGGCGCGGGCCAGTGCCGCGAAATCGGGGTTGGCCATGGTGGTGCCCGACACGCGCGTGGGGTAGTGGCGTTCTTGGTGGGCGCGGATGGTGCCATAGATGCCATTGTTCAAAATCAAAATGATCGGCTGTGCGCCCGCCTGCGCCGCGGTGGCCAATTCGGTGCAGTTCATCTGAAAATCACCATCGCCCGCGAAACATAAAACCAGCCGCTCGGGGTGGGCCAGCTTGGCCGCAATGGCGGCAGGCACGCCGTAGCCCATCGCGCCACATTGCGGCGCCAAGAGCCGTGCTTTCGGCCCATAAAGAATAAATTTATTCGGCCAAACCGTGAAATTGCCCGCGCCATTGGTCACAATCACATCCGCGGGCAGAACCTTGCGCAGATAGGCGCTGACCTGCCCCATATCGACCGGCGAAGGCAGCGCAGGCAGCTCTAGCCCCTGCAAAAACGCCTCGCGGCCGGCGTGGCGCCACTGGGCCCAAGGGCCTGCCAAAGGCGCCAAGCCGCCCAGCGCATGGGCAAATGCATTTGGCCCGGCCTGAATACCCAAAACCGGCGGATAGACCTTGCCAATCTCGGCATCCGAACCGTGCACATGAATGATCTTTTGGCGCGGGTGGGGGTGGCTGAACAGCGTGTAGCCATCGGTTGAATTTTCGCCAAACCGGTTGTTCACAGCCAAGATCACATCGGCCTGATCCAGCAGCTGCCGCACCGAGGCGGTCATGCCCACGCCCGCCTCGCCACAAAAACAGGCCGAGTGGTTATCGAACTGATCTTGATAGCGAAAAACCGACACCACAGGAATATCGGCCGCCTCGGCAAAGGCCTGCAGAGCCGCCATGCCATCCGCCTGCCAATTGCACCCGCCATATAAAATCAGCGGGCGCTTTGCTGCGCCCAACAGCGCATGCATCTGCGCCATAGCGCCGGCATCGGGGGCCGGTTCGGCCATGGGAAAGCCGCCCTGCAAAGGCGCCATATCGGTGGCGCTGGTCAGCATGTCTTCGGGCAGGGCCACAACCACCGGGCCGGGGCGGCCTGTGGTGGCGGTTTTCCATGCCCGCGAAATGATTTCGGGTATGCGCACGACATCGTCAATTTCCACGGCCCATTTGACCATGGTGCCAAAAACGGCTTTGTAATCCAGCTCTTGAAAGGCTTCGCGCCCCTTCATCTGGGTGCCCACCTGCCCCACCAGCAAAATCATCGGGGCGCTATCTTGCATCGCCGTATGCACCCCGATCGAGGCATTGGTGGCCCCAGGCCCACGCGTCACCATGCAAATGCCGGGCTGGCCGGTCAGCTTGCCATGGGCTGCCGCCATGAAGGCCGCGCCGCCTTCGTTGCGGCATAGCACGTAATCCAGCTGGCCTTGGGTGTCGTATAGCGCATCCAGCACCGCCAAATAGCTTTCGCCCGGCACGCCAAAGGCGCGGGTCGCGCCCAGCGCCACAAGGCATTCTACCAATAGCTGCCCACCGTTTCGCATACCCAAGCTCCCTTTCCGTTTGCGCCCACCCTAGGGCGCAATGCGCCGCAGGAAAAGCGGCTTTGCAATCACGACAACACAGCCCGAATACGGCCCATCGCCTCGATGATATTTTCCGTGGAATTGGCGTAGGAAAAGCGCACATAGCCTTCGCCATAGCGGCCAAAGCTGGTGCCTGCCACGGTCGCAACCCCGGCCTTGTCCAAGAACAAATTCTGCGCCGCCGCGGCGCTAAGCCCGGTGCCCGTGATGTTTGGAAACGCATAAAACGCACCGCCCGAATCCGTGCAGCTGATGCCAGGCAGGCTGTTAAGTTCGCGCACAATCACCCGGCGGCGGGCGTCAAATTGCGCCACCATATCGCGCACCGCATCTTGTGGGCCTTCCAGCGCGGCGATGCCTGCAAATTGGGTCGCAGCGTTCACGCAGGAATGATCATTGATGCACAGCCGCGTGACATGGGCCACAGCGCTGTCGGGCCATACGGCATACCCCAGCCGCCAGCCTGTCATCGCGTAGGTTTTCGACCAGCCATCCAGCATGATCAAACGATCGCGAATTTCGGGATATTGCAGCAGCGAGACATGCTGGCGCCCGTCATAAAGCATGTTGGAATAAATCTCGTCAGACATCAGTGCCACATGTGGATGTGCCTGCAGCCCTGCCACCAGCTTGTCGATCTCTTCTTTCGGGGTCACGCCGCCCGTTGGGTTGGCGGGGCTGTTGATAATGATCAACGTCGTTTTCGGGGTGATTTGGGCCAGCACATCTTCGGCGGAAAAGGCAAACCCGTTTTCTTCCTTCAGCGCAATCGGCACCGGGGTTGCCCCGGAATAGCGGATGACCGACTCGTAAATCGGGAAGCCGGGGTTGGGATACATGATTTCAGCGCCCGGCTGGCCAAACATCATGACCGCAAAAAACATGGTGGGCTTACCCCCCGGCACCACCACCACGTTATCGGGGTTCACCTCGGCGCCATGGCGGCGATGCAGGTCAGCAGCCACCGCCTCGCGCAGGCGGGGCAGGCCATTGGCGGGGGTATAGCCGTGATGGCCATCGCGCAGGGCTTTTATGCCCGCCTCGACAATATGATAGGCGGTGCGAAAATCAGGCTGGCCAAGGCCAAGGTTGATAATGTCACGCCCCTCGGCGGCCAACGCCTGCGCGCGCGCCAAGACAACAAAAGCAGATTCAGTGCCCAGCCGCGACAGGCTATCGGCAAATTTCAGCGCCGCCATATGACCCCCTTTAGGTGAAAAGCCAGCTTCTACCAGCTGTCTGAATGGTATACCAAATGCGTGATATCCAATGCATCCAACGAATGGAAGACACCACGCTTTGTCGGCGCAGAGCTAGGGCAAAGCGGGGGGGCGGCAATGGGCGCTGTTTGTCAAACGCGCCCTGTCAAACGCGCCTTATCAAATGGGCCGTGTCATGGGCGGTTGCGCCCGTGGTTTGCCCCCCACCAAGCTATCCAATGCGCCGCCGCCTGCGGGCCTAGGGCTGCGGGGCGTCGTCGGCCAGATAGTGGCGGATGTTGTCCTCAAAACTGTCATCCGCCTCTAGGCCCAGCGCCAAGGCCTTTTGCGGCCGAATATCATGGCGCCAGCCCCCCACGATGGCCTGCACCTCGGGCTGGGGTTGCCAACTGATCAGCTGGGCAGGCTTGGGGCCTGCAACCGCGGTCATGGCCGCAATCATTTGGGCAATGCTCCAATCGCGGCCCGGCATCATCATGCAGCGGTTTTGGCCCAGCGCCTCGCTGGGCAGTTCTGCCCCCTTCACCAAATTTTCCACGCATTTGCGCGGCGACAGGTAATAATGGCGATAGTCTGGCGCCACGGGGCAATTTGCGGGCACGCCCGCCAAAGGCTCGCGGAAGATGCCCGACATAAAGCCAGATGCCGCCCGGTTCGGCGCACCCGGGCGCACCGTAATTGTGGGCAGGCGCAGCCCGCGCCCATCGACAAAGCCCTTGCGGCTGAAATCGTTGATCAGCAGCTCGCCCATCGCCTTTTGAGTGCCGTAAGAGGTTTGAGGGTTCAAAAAACTATGGTCGAAAATAGGGTCGGGCACCTCGCCGCCATAGGCCGCGATCGACGAGGAGAACACCACCACCGGGCACCGCGCCAGCGCGCGCGCCTGTTGCAACACGTTCAACACACCCATCAGATTTATCGCCAAACCGGCGTCGAAATCTTGCTCGGCATGGGCTGAAACAATGGCCGCCAGTAAAAAGATCACATCCACATCGGCAGGCATGGCCTGCGCCACATCGGCAGGGTTGGCAATGTCGCAGGCAACGCTGGCCACGGGAAAGGGCGCTTTGAGTATGGTGGGGGGGTGGATATCGGCCAAGATCAGCCGCGCAATCGATTGCCCGCGCAATTGCCCGCGCTGCGCCAACTGATGGGCCAGCTTTTGCCCCAAAAACCCGGCCCCGCCGATGATCAAAATATTCATGCCCGCCCCCTATGCGCCCTGTAGCGCCGACCACAGCGCCAAGCCCACCACAGCCAACATTGCCAGCGCCATGGCAATATTGATACGTCGCTGCACGTGATGGGGCAAATCCAAGCGGTGCAGCGCCACCCCAGCCCACAGCCACCCAAGATGAATGGGCACCCAAATGGCATTGGCGATCAGCAGCTTGACGGTCAATTCAAAGGCCAGATTTTCGGGTGCAAACCCAAAGCCGGTGATCAGCGAGGTATTCACCGCATAGGCCTTTGGGTTGATGGCCTGCAACAGCAGCCCTGCGCCAACCCCGGGGGGGGATTTTGCCTCGATAAAGGCAATACGCGAACCAGCAAAGCCAATGCGCGCCGCCA
>Ga0181589_10001244_pt1 | contig 19644 bp, 4 predicted proteins | sample 071ome_25_FD_132444 | JGI IMG/M metagenome (GOLD analysis project Ga0181589, IMG submission 132444) | Coastal salt marsh microbial communities from the Groves Creek Marsh, Skidaway Island, Georgia - 071410BT metaG (megahit assembly) | ecosystem: Environmental > Aquatic > Marine > Intertidal zone...
CTTCTTTTTCGACGGTGTGGAGCACGTGGATGTGTCCGCTGCCGTAATTGGCCACAAAACTAATAGCGTAGTGTAATCCGCTTGCCGCGGTGGCACTAAAATCGGTGGGAACTAAAACTTTCATACAATCTGATTTAGGATAAAAGCGTTGCTTTCACACCGTAAAGTTACGATGTGAGGCGCGCGTGAACCCGAACATTTATCACGTTTTAAAAACGGCCTTAATGCAGGATTTGAATGCGCTGAATCCAAGGCGTGGGGCCGTCGAGCACCAACACGTAGGTTCCGTTCGGCAGGTGTGCCACAGGGAGTCGTCGGCCGTCGAGCAGGCCTTGGTCCATCACGCGACCGCTAAGGTCGGAGAGGGTGTAGGTCGTGCCTTCTAGGGCGCCGGCGATGTGGATGAGATCGCGTGCCGGATTTGGGTAGAGGACGAGGTCGCCGAAGCACTCGATGATGCCGATGCCGTTCACTTCTACGGTCACGGTGGCGGTATCAGAGCCGCCATTTGCGTAACCGATGAGGGTGAAGGTTCCGGTAGCGTTGGCAGGGCCCCAGGCGATGTCAAACTGAGAATAATCCGGTTGCCAAGTAACCACTGTCCCGTTCGTAATAGAGAACGAAGCGCTGTCGAGCCATTGGTAGTTCAATACGTTGTAGGTCGCGTTCGCACCGTAGATCGAATCTGTCGGACCGACCAATACCGGTGGAGGTGGCGCTACGAAGAACGAAACGGTGTCGATGAGGCGTTTGCCACAGTAGCCGCTGATGGCCATGGAATCCATCACGTTCTCTGCGAAAATCATGGTGTACGGGCCAGGCTGCAAGGTATCTGCAGTGTGGAAGGCGAAGGCTTGGTAGCTGCTGCTCATGACCGTGCTTCCGGTGACCGTGTTTGCGTTGCCGTTGCCGTCGAAGAGTTGTACTTGGACCCCGTCGAAGTTGGCGCTGGTTGGGAACACAGGCGCGGCTGTAGTTACCAGTATGTCTTTGGTGCCGTAGCTTCCTGCGGCACCCGATGCACTTACGTTAGTAGGGGTAGAGGTTGGTGCTGCCACAATATTGAACAGAATTTCGCGTTCTGTCACCCCCATGATTTTGAAGGTGCCGGTGGTGTCTTTTGACCACTCAATAATTTTTACGTTTACGACCGAATTTTGCTGAACTCCTGAATTCACGATAACCAATCTATTCGTAGTGTCAATAGTTACGCTATTTCCGGTGCCTAATGGGTTTGCATTACTATATCCAGTTGCATAAGGAATGTTGGTAGTTGCGGTGCTTTTAGCAGGAACAATCTGAAAGGAAAGACTATCACCATCGGGGTCTGCCTGACAAATTTCGAAAGGAAAGGTGTTGTTTACGTAAGCCGTTGATATTCCAGGTTGAATAGGAGGGCTATTATTATAGGAACGAATGGCCGGTTTACCTGTAACGAGTATGGAAGTAATATAAGTTGATTGGGAAGATGGACTAGATAAATTTGAAATGGAAGCGGGTCGACAACAAGTAGAATAATAGAAATCATAACCGCTGTTATTATCCACTGTTAGTGTGCCTTCATAACTCACCACACCAACACCAAAGCTTGACCCACAATTCGTGGTGAGATTATAGGAATTACTGCTGTTTTGATTCAGTGTAATACTACTCGCTGTAGTCTGATTTAATTTTTTATAATATACCGTTGTACTTGAAGGGAGATTAATCCCGTTGAGGTCCCGGTATAGGTGCAGGGTCACTTTGTAGGTACTGGTGTTGGCACTGGTGCTCTGATGCTCAAACGAAAAATGGCCCGTCAATAGGTGTGAAGCGGACAATGAAACACTTACAAAAACTGCAATAGCAAGGAAAACGTTACGCATGGGGCGAAGGTTTATTGATTGGACTACAATATAAGTCAAAATATGACCCATTTGAGAGGTAATGAGTGACCGATTATATCTCCCGTTCCTCCCGATATTCCGGCAAAGCCACCCCCATCACTTGGCGGAAGGCGAGGTACAACGAAGCCCTAGTCGAATAACCTACTTCTTGGGCCAATTCCTCTATGCTCCCTTCCACTAAAAACCCTTCCTCCATCAGGGCAATGGCGCGTTTGATCCGCACAAACTTCTTCAAGAAATTCCAGCTCGTACGTGTGTCTGAGAAGAATTTTTCCCATTCCTCCTTCTCAAAAGGCGATTCCTTCACAAACCCTTGCTTTGTCTGTAAACCCGACGACAAATGCGCTCCCGAGGCCTCACATAATTCCTCAACATAGAAGGCGAGCGATTCGTTTTGCACCTTTATAATTTCAGGATATTGAATGGTTTCTTGGACCTCTTCGTCCACCGATGTGACCTCCTTCGGCTTTGGCTGCTTCACAATAATGACATCCCAGAAAATGATAAGTACTGCAGGCAGCAACAGGTAGCGCTGTAAATCTGGATCCTGTATGAAGAACCCATAGCCGTAGACATAATCATGTACGACATCAAAAATCAGAGGTGTAAAAATGAGCATCCCGACAGGCAAGATGTACATGTTCCGTGGCGATCCTTGCTCTCGAAGCTTTCGTATGCTCAGGATATAATACCCTGCTGTGAAATACGGATACCCCATCAAAATGAACTTATCGGTAAAGGGCCAAAACATGTGGTTGGTCTCAAACTGAAACTGACGGCCGTTGAACACGCTTTGGTGGTAGTTCGGCTCGTCCAAAAACCAATGAAGGGAAATCATGATATACCCAATAAACATGGGCAGGTAATGAATGATGTGCCAAGGGTTGCGTCGCGCCTCGACGGGTTGAACGGATCCATAAATACCTGGACCAATGATATAGAGCACAGGTACAAAAAGGGGATAGAGAACAGTAATAAATTTGTCTCCAACCAATGCAGGATCAGTTAATAGAAAGGAAGCGATTACAATTCCGGTCAGAAAGTAGAGGTAGGGCCAATTATACTTGCGCACTCTAATCCCAGCAAAAACCAGCGCGATGACCAGCAGTGCGGTGGCCATGATGATGTAATCCTTGTACATACCTTCTCAAAATGTTATATACACTAAAATAGGCGGAGGGGATGGGGATTGCAAATGCGGTAAGGATAAACGGTTTTTGAATAATCAAAAACCAAGAAAATCTCAATAGACGCACTATGAGCGCTTCTTTTGTGAAACTTCACTCTCTTATATAAGAACCTTGTTATTGTTAATAAACGAAATATTTAATCATTAAAAAGTCTCATATGATACATTTGAAATAAAGATAAAAAGACAAATAAGACACATATGCTGCTTAAAATCAATGATTTACGCAGATTATTTTAAGAGGATTAATAGAGTCAAAAATACGATGTACGGTCTCATACGATACACGTCGGTATTGTTAATAATCTTTACTTTTAAACAAATTCAATGAAACATGAAAAGGCTACTATCACTGTTTGGTTTAATGACGGTTTTGTCTATGAACGCCCAAACGGATTGTTGGACAAACTTAAACACCCAAAATAGCGGTATCCCTTCGTCCAAGTATAATGCGATCGTTCAATTGCCTAACGGTTCATTCTTACTAGGTTCTGATAATGGACTTGTTGTATACAATGGAACTACCTTTAAATTTTTGGGCTCATCGGAATTTCCATTAGGCTCACAAGGAGTCAATACAATAGAGCTTAGGGCTGAAGGTGTATACGTAGGCACGAATCATGGATATACGTTTGTGGACACCCTAGGCGGCAGCGCACTCTTTATTGAAGGACTTACAGGTTTAGTCGGCGATTCTGTCAGAGCTATCGATACGGATACTTTAGGAAGAGTTTGGATTGGAACTGAGCAAGGAGTTTCCATAAAAACAGGATTGAATTGGTCACATTGGGACGATTCTGTATTGCCATCAAACAAAATCTCGGATGTCATTGTGCGTGCCGACGGTTCTTTAGCGATTTCTACAGATAATGGTTTATCTCTTGCATCTTGGTCAAATGGTTCTTGGGCCCACAATACTTATACGAAGCAGTCGACATCAAATGGACTTGCTAATGATAATATTACGTGTTTGTTTGAAGACAACAACGGATTGCTTTGGATAGGAACCCAATTTGGGATTTCTACATTCGATGGTTCAACTTGGACAAAATATAACGTCGCAAACACCATTGGGCTAGCTTCTAATGATATTCGCTCTTTTTACCAAGATCCTGATGGTAAAATTCATGTCGCTACGGCTTTTGGGCTTACCACATTCGATGGTTCAACGGTGAGCCATCTATATGCTATTAATGGTTTAGGCGAGAATATTCTTTCGGATGTGGTCTATTCCTCGTCCGATTCCTCATTATATATGGTATCAAGTAATCCGGCAGCAGGAAACAATAATGGATTACATATTTTTAATGGCTCGACTTTCGACAACTATGAAAGGGAAAATACAGGAATGCCAACGAATCAGCCGTTGCATTTAGCTGTTTCAGGCTCTAATGTTGTTTCCGGTTATGCAGATGGGCTCTTTATGAGAGGACCTGCTGGTATTGCCCAATTATCTACCTCAAACACAAACCTCCCGCACAATAGTATTCGTGATATGGGTCAAGATGAACAGGGAAACCTATGGGTACTTACCTCACAAGGAATGTCCAAGTGGCAGAACGGTTCGTGGCAAAACTTTGGCTCAGCGCAAGGGCTTACTTCATCTTACTTTTTAGGTGAGGCTTTGACGGATTCTTCTTTCGTTGTTTCGAATGCCTTCTCCACAGGTGTGGTTTATTACGATGGATCTTCTGCTACCTCATACAAAAGCTTCAACACCTCTGGATTGGCGACAAACACTCATAATGACTTTGAAAGAATGCCGGGTGGTAAAGTTGCAATTGCCACACAATCAGGACTTAGCATTTTCGATGGCTCGACATTTACTCTATACCAGACAGGTGCCGGACTTTCTAATAATAATGTGAAGTCTTTAAAATACGATCACAATTTGAATGTGCTTTGGATGGGATATAATGGCGGTTCTAACGGATTAGCCTCGATGAATCCTGCGACTGGCGCAATAACAAACTATTCTGGTGCCGGAGTGAGTGGAAATATTAAAGAATTGGCCATAGGTCCGGACAGTGTCCTATACTTCATTGCTGGCTCGAATTATTATAAATATGATGCGAAGGTTGATTCATTATCGACGTTCAACAGCTCAACTACTCCGTTGACCTCCTCGGTAATAAACGACATTGAGTACTTGAACAATCAAATTTGGATTGCCGCAGGCAATCGTTTACATGTTGTAGATGATTTCGAGCGTACAGCGGTTGCCTTAACACTCGGGGATCAAGCTACTTGTGATCTTGATTCGGTCATTGTAACCTCACTGGGTAACTTTAGTAGCATACAATGGAACTCTGGAGCGACTACTGAGTTTGTAAGTACGGACACAACAACGACATTCAGCTACATCGCTACTGATGCGAATGGTTGTTTGTATGCAAGCAATCCGGTAAATGTGACCATCTTTCCAAATCCTATTGCGGATTTGTTCCTGACAAATGATACCACCTTCTGTTTGGGTGAGGATAATACCATTACGACTTGGGATTATTTCGATACCTACACATGGAATAACGGGAATACCGGTGATTCTATATATGTCACTGACAACGGTATTTTCTGGGTAGAAGTGATGGATACGAATGGTTGTTTTGCAACTTCAGACACACTGCAGATCAATGTGTGGAAGCCCTTCGAATTAGATTCTATCTGTATTCTATCAGTAGATACTTCAAATCACAACCAGATAATTTGGAATAAAACTACTGGTGTACGCACTTATGAGTACGGTATCTACAAGCAAAATCCAACGACTGGAGATATGGATTTGATTACCACTCACCCCGCTTCAGGAGTTTTATCTGTCTGGACAGATGTGAATTCAAATGCAGGAGTCACATCCGCTCGATACGCGATTTCTGTGATTGATAGCTGTGGAAATGAAAGTGAATTGAGTCCAATTCACAAAACCATGCACCTAACTATAAATGAGGGTATTAACGGAGAAGTTAACCTTATTTGGGACGGTTACGAAGGAATTGATATTGTCACGTATGAAATTTGGCGTGGATCTGCTCCAAGTCAAATGTTTAAAATTGATGAAGTTCCAGCAGCGAACTTTACATACACGGATCTCAATGCGCCGGTAGGACTACTATTCTATAAAATCGTTGTTGTAAACCCATATATCTGTAATCCTACTGTTGGCAAGACCGGCGAGGGTGATGATTTCGGAACTACCCAATCAAATATTGTTGACTACGCTTTAACAGATAATATCATCATCTATCCGAATCCATTTAGCACCCAAACAAGAGTGGTATGGAGCAATCCGGATCTAGATCCATATGATATCCGCATTTACGATGCCATTGGCCGCTTAGTATTCTACGAGCCGGCCGTATCTCAGACATATTACGAACTCTATAAAAACAATCTTCCAACGGGTGTCTACTCCATCGAAATAACCAACGAGGAGCGATTACTCAAAGCAGATTTCATCATCGAATAAACCTATTAAGATCCAACCTTATTATGAATCCTAACAAAACCAACAAACTTAAGCTCCTTATTGTAGGGGCTTTTGTTGCTTTCTCACAGTTTGCTTTTGGACAGTTTGCGCCATATGCTGTATTTATCGCTAATCAGAACACCTCCTTAGATATTTGTCAGGGTGACTCGGCGTTAATGACAGCCATCTCGTTTAATAGTACCTCAAATACATTCAAGTGGTTCTATGTTGCTTCTGGTCAAGCCGGGGTTCAAGTTTCGACGGCATCTAGTTGTTATGCTTCTAAGCCAGGTCACTATGAAGTTCAGGAATTTGATGCTAGCGGCAATTACGTTGGAGGTGCAAGTTTATATCCCAGTTTCGAATCGAATTCAATTAATTTGACAACATCTTCCACCACTAGGAATCAATTAATTTCTCAAGGGTCAACAACGAACGCGTCTCAATATCCGCCAATTTTAAGCTCCGGGGCATCAAATTCGGATTATGCTTCTGCGCCTTGGGGTTATTATACTTCTAACAGAGCAGTTAATCAAATGCTTATAACGAAAACGGAGTTAGAAGATTTAGGATTCAGAAGTGGAAGTACTATTGAGTCAATTCTATTTGAAATAGATCAAATGGGTGATTATGGAAATGGCTCAAGTTACATCAACGAGATGTTAATATATATGGGAGAAAGTTCCCAATCGAATTTGGATAGTTGGTACAATGGCACATTAACCCAAGTATTTAATGATTATTGGTTTTATCCCACCAACTATTCAACAGGATGGCAGGAAATATCGCTTCACACTCCTTATGTTTGGGACGGAACGGATAACTTAATTATTCAGTTTTCTTACCGTCACAATTCAGGTACCCTATCGACAAAGAAAAATCCAAAGTTTAAAAACAAGGAATACTCTCAATCGAGAGCGAGATGGTCCATTAATGACTTTGTCGTTTCGAATATTGGAGATACTACAAGCCCGTTTACTAATGGAGCAAGTGCAAACTTGTTAGCACAATCGTCAAATTATCTTCCGAACCTAAAATTTAAGGTGCGTCAAAGAAGTTTTGATGATGTATTGGTAAGCTGTGTTTCAAATCCTACATTATCGATAGGTTCTGGAAGTAACTATCAATCATCAGGCGGTTCTTATCTATGGTCTGATGGTTCAAGCACAAGTTCAATAACAGCTTCTTCTCAAGGCTCGTATTGGTTGGAGTTTACGTCCTCTCTTGGCTGTAAAACATCAGATACAATTACATTAATTATTGCATCAAGCACCGCCGACATTGTGGCGACTGATACTAGCTTCTGTTATGGTGACTCAGTGGTTTCAACCATATCAGGTTCGAATTCCTTAAACTCTTACATATGGTCTAATGGTGATTTAGGAACAAGCTCTTACATTAAAACTAATGGTTCCATTACAGTAACGGAGGTTGACACATTTGGTTGTAGCAATGCACTGACTCAAGATTTCTTGATGATTCCCCGACCAAATGCTGTTTATTTTAATTCAGGTCAGACCGGAAACGCGCCAACCATTCAGGGTTACGATTACAAGGGCGAGTTAAATGGCAACTACATATACAAGAGTAATTCAAGCCTGTCTTGGATAGACGCCAACACTGCTGCACAGTCAGCGGGAGGGCATTTAGCGAGTTTTCATAGCCTAAATGAATGGAATCAGCTTAAATCGTGGGCTGGAGGCAACTGGTGTCATATAGGGCTGAATGATTTGGCGACAGAAGGGACCTGGGTGTTTACTGATGGCAGTCCTTTTGATTACCAACCGCCTGGTTGGCTTCAAGGAGAGCCCAATGGTGGGACTGGTGAGAATGTTATCGGAATTTACCAACATTCATTTAATGATTATGGTGAATATAATGGAGCTCAATATTTGTTGGCTATACCATCGTATTCTGATGCTGATGCCATTGCTGAATGCGATAGTGTAAAATTATTAACGACAAGTTCGTATGATTCTATTGCTTGGTTCTCAACAACGGTTGGTTACATTACTTCTGATGAAAAACCATGGGTTGCAGTAGATGGTAATTACTACAGTGTTGTATATGATAACGTTATTAATTGTATTCTAACTTCAGATACAATACAAGTCCAATTAAATTCCTCACCAAGCTACACATTTGCTTCAAGTAATGGTGCAGACCTTGGTGGCTCGATCACGAGTACAGTACTAAGTGTTTCTGGCGCTCCATCATCATCAACATATTTGTGGTCAGATGGATCAACATCTTCAAGTATAACGGTTTCTTCTCCAGGAGAGTATACTGTATCAATAACTGACCAGGGCTGTTCTGTAAGCGAGTCATATAGTGTTTACGAGCCTATCTATGTGGCGAAGACAGGTAATGACAACACCGGTGATGGATCATTCACGAGTCCTTATTTGACCATTCAAAAAGCAGTTGATGAATCTAGTAGCGAAGGAAAAATATATGTATTACCTGGGACATATTCAGAGACGGTTGATGTTGACAAGAGTGTTACGATTGAATCTGATTTCGTTCGCCTTGACAATACCAATGCTAAGAACACTACGATAATTGATGGAAATGGGGATCCTTGTATTTCGATTGACAATGTTTCTGACGATATCGTCGTAACAGTGAATGGTTTCAAATTGCGCGATGCCTCACACACCTCTAATGCTAATCAAGGAGCTATTCACATTTACAATTCATCAAACACCACCTTCAGTTTAAGGAATTCTTCTATCACTCAATCCGCAAATAGTGGAGATTGTTGTGGAAGAGGGGGAATAATCAATGTTCAAACTGCGCGTAGAGTTGAATTTGTCTCGGTAGACATCCACAATAATGGTTCTCTTACTCAGGAGGCTAGATTCCCAATCAACTTTGAATGGGTAAGTTCAGGTGTGCTGTTTGAAAATTCAAAGATTCGTTCTAACGGGTTTACTCAATGGCTGTTCCAAGTTTATGGTACAGATTTGACGTTTACCAACAGCATTATAGCTGAGAACACATCTCAATGGGGAGATAGAGATATATTCAACTTAGAAGGCAACGATGTTTCTTTAAACTTGAATCACACTACGGTTTATGGTAATGATCAAGGTCAAGAAGCCGGACTGATTAATATTAACTGGGGTACTCCGTCGATTGAAGTGTACAACTCAATCCTTGATGTGAATGAAGTGATTAACACATCAGAAGACTACACGGTTTCAAATTCGTTGTTGCGCGTTGGAAATGTCTTCAAGGGAAATGGGTCGAATTTGGGGGCGAATAATATCCAATCAAATATTCAGTTACAATCTGGTTACAAATTGCCTGCGACATCTCCTGCGATTGGCTTGGGCGACATTTCATTAGGCAATGTACAAATAGATATTAATGGATGGAGTCGACCATTACCTGTAGGCAGCAATCCCGATGCAGGTGCAATAGAAGATAGTTTAGCAGTAGGGAACTTCGATATTTCGTTGTCTCAATGTGGCTATTTATTGGAGGCATCTGTTTTAAACTCAAATGCCTATTCAGTTGCATGGCTGTTCAACGGAGATACAGTAAGTACATCGGAGTCTTTTACTGCAACATCTCTTGGTACATATACATTCTACGCTGCGAGTACAGATCGCAATGATACCTTGTCAGAAAGTATTGCTTTGACAGACCCATTACGTTATGATTTAGTCTATGTCACAAATAACTGTGATGTCTTATCATCTAACAATGGTGAGGTCCGTTGGGGAGGAGCTACTGGTGGTGCTCGTAACACTGTTGATTGGTGGGAATATCGCACAGGAATCAATAATGAAAACGGCTCTGGATTTGATGGAGTTTGGAATATTGATGAGGATACATGGTATCATACTAGAGGCTCCATGGCTTCTGGTAAATACTATGTTTATATCGAGGACAATGTGGGTTGTATTGTAGGAGATACAATTGTGATTGAGGACCAAAATCAAGATACTTATTATGTAAGTACTTCTGGAGATAACGCTAATGATGGTACCTCAGAGGTCACTGCTTTTGCTTCGATTGAGTATGCGCTTACCCGCTCATGTACTCAGGATACGATTATTGTATTAGATGGAACTTATTACGAGGACAGTTTGGAAGTTCTTCGAAGTGTTGTTATAGGTTCTAAGTACTTAATTGATGGAGATACAAACCATATCTCCAACACTATTATTGACGGTGGTAATGTCGGGTGGATCATGTTCTGGCAAGCTGGTTCTGGCAGCTGGGTAGATACCACTTCCAACCAGCTCGTTGGTTTGACCATTCAAAACGGTAATTCTCCGAATGGCGACTATGCAGGTGCTTTGAAAGTAGATTACAATAGAGGTCTTAAGTTGGATAATATCCGATTCAAGAATAACGTTAACAACCAAGCTTCTGGTGGTGCTTTATGGACACGAGAAAATACAAGAGTTGCACTTGTAGATGTTGATTTTATTGGCAACAGTTCATCACAAAGCGGTTCTGCATGGTTTTCAAATTACAGTTATGTATTTGGTCGTAGACTAACATTCAAGAACCATACAGGTTCGCGTGATGTGCTTCATGTTTCTGCTTCTCGTGGATGGGATGTTTCAGATGTAGAAATTACGGGTAATGCCTCTACAAATGAGCGAGTTATATACATGAATTTATATGACTTGAAGTCAGACGCATACTCATCTAACTGGTTGATTCAGAATAACACCTCGGGTAGCTGGATGATACAGATCGAAGATGGTTCTCGCGATGGGAAGAAGATGTATTACAATAACTGGTTGGTAGTTGATAATTCGACAACTGGTAGTCATCCAGGGATGAACTTCTCCAATACCGCGGGTAATTATATTTTCAACCACTTGACTGTTTGGAACAACATTACTAGTAGTAATCCATCGGAGAAACATAATGCTCAGATGTGGCAACAGTATTCTAATCAGACCACGAATATTATCATAGCAAATTCGATAATTGGTAGTACTAATGGCTATGCTTTAACGAGTGAAGATTGGAATTCTAACACTACGATTTCGGTTGATTATACGACTATTGAAGGCGGTGCTGCTAAAACAGATGGAGGAAATAACACTACCATTTCTTTGGGTACTAATGTGGTTAGTAGTGCACCATATTTCACGAGTGTAGCTAGTGGCGATTATAGTTTGAGTCCTGTGTCTACATTGATCGGAGCAGGTGCAACAACTCCGACAGTTGGTGGTATTGCCTTAACGGCACTGACGACCGACTTGTACGGAAATGCACGCCCTAACCCTTCGGGAACTGATCCAGATTTAGGTGCGATAGAGGTTGCCGACAGTACGGCTCAGGTGGGTATTGCTGCTGTTGTTACGAATAATGGTTTCTGTCAAACTACTAGTGGAGCCATTACAGCGAACCTGTTGAACTACACAGGTACAGCTACCTATTCTTGGTCGAGCAGTACATATCCAACGTGGACCTGGAATGCGACACAGAGCGCGACCGGACTCTCGTCTGGAGATTACAAGGTTGTTGCAATGGATGCTTCTACTGGTTTGAAAATTGATTCAGTAGAAATTACAGTACTCACATTACCCTCGATTAGCATCTTGAATACAAGTAATCCAGTTACTTGCTTTGGGGACGACGATGGAGATTTGATGTTTGAGATTTATGGAGGGAATCCTTTAGGAGGATCTCAATATAGTTATCAAGTAGATTATTTAGAGTCGATGGCTCAAGCCACTGGAGTTAAACTTCCTGCTAATGGAAGTTGGTTTGATACTGACAATCGAGCGGATAATCGCACAAATAAATACAACGCGGATAATTGGAACGGTAACCCAATATACCAAGGTAATTACTATGTTACGGTTTCTGATCAGGACGGTTGTGCATATACAGACACTATCGTAGTAGGTTACGAACATGAGTTACCGGAGGTGAACATCACCACATTGGCTAGTGACGGTACTTCTGGGTTGACCAGTATGTGTGAGGGCACGGGTAATACCATCAATTTGACGGCGAACGTAACTGGTGGAGGCGGAAGCAATAGTTACACCTGGAGTAATGCATCTACTGCCCAGACGGTAGGTGTGGCACAGACAGACGAATACTACGTTGAAGTGACCGACCAATACACATGTGTTGGTCGAGACACCATCGACATCTACTTCCAATCTGCTCCGCAGTTGGTTGTGGAGGATGGAGCTCCTCCTGTGTACAGCGGTCAAGCTATTACTGGAGCCTATGCGAATAATGCTACTTATTTGGGTGAATACGAAGATCACCACTACTATAGCATCCGCAATTGGGAATCATGGACTAGCGCAAGAAATATAGCTGAGTCGTTAGGAGGCAGCTTATTCATACCTAACTCTTATGCAGAAGGTGAGGCCATAGATGACTTCATCGAAAACGAAAACATCCGTGAAGAATATTGGATTGGTGTTTATTGGAACGGAACAAATTGGGTGGACGTAAATGATGATGCACTGACTTTTACTTATTGGTGGGGTAGCACTGCGAATACAAGTCCTAACTCGACGCCATATGCAAATTACCCATATGCGAGGAAAAGCCATTGGAGCTCCGACTGGTACAATACATGGTCAAGTGATACAAAACCATTTATAGTAGAATTTGAAAGACAGGATGCACCGGTGGTATTCAACCAAGCGTTCTGTGATAGTATTGAGTTGAAGGCAACACCGTTTGTTTCTGCTGATGCTAATGGGTTCACAGAGATTTATTGGACAGATGATCAAAACGATACAATCAATGAGTCAGAGTATAAGACCTTCTATGCCGATCAGGATATTACGCTACATGGTGTTTTCACAAGAAGCGATGGCCAGACTTGTGAAATAAGCTCAACGACATACAGTTTTGATGTATTCAGTTCACCAAATCTAGTAATTACCAATTATTCTAGTTCAGTAGACCTACTAGGAGGAGATTCCATTGTTCTAGTGGCCAGTACTGACGCGGGTACTGTTTCATGGATAGACGCTTCAGGAACAGTGGTAAATAATGATACATTATTTGTTACTGCACCGGGTATTTACACAGCCAAAGCTACAACGGCTAATTGTGAGTCGTTAGAGTCGATTCAGATTTACGAGCCTATTTATGTAGCGAAGACAGGAGATGATACTAATGGAGATGGGACATTTGCTAGCCCATATTTGACGATTCAAAAGGGAATTGATGTAGCTACTGAAGGGCAAAAAATTTATGTTTTGCCCGGGACTTACGAAGAGGGTCAACTTGACTTTGAGACTTCATCGGGAAGTGGCGTATACAAGTCGGTATTTATTGCGTCTGATTTTGTAAGGTTAGGAAGCGCGTCGGCAATAACATCAACAAAAATTGATGCCACAGGCGATGAATGGTTAATAAACATTCAAGGTGCGAATTCTTCGATTCTTCAAGGATTCACATTAACAGGTCAAGAAGCAAGTAATGATTATATCTCGACCTTGATTTATCTCAGCAGTGGAGCGAAGCTTACGCTGAAAGACGCTATTGTTAGTGGTAACACGTCAAATAATAATGCTTCTGAGGCTCAAATATTGAACATTAGAAATTCTGGAACAGTAATTACGTTTGACAATGTAGTTTTCACAGACAATGCAAGTCAGACTAGTCATGCTCGTAGAATGGCTTTCATATACGATAGAGCGTCCGCAGACTTTATTGATTGTAAATGGGAATCAAATTATAGTTGGTCTTCATCGATACGAATCCAAGAATATGCCACAGCGTATTTTCAAAATACTTTGTTTGTCGATAACTACGCAGGTGAGTGGGGTGTTGTTGATTTACAGGGATCTAATGCTAAAGCTACTTTTGTAAACAGCACAATTGTTAATAACCTAGATCAGAATTCAAATAGGGGAATTGTGGGTATTGGAGGCAACACTAACACTATTGAGCTCATTAATAGTATTATTGGTGTACCGAGTCTTAGTCAAACTATGATTAAGAATAATACATCGACTTCCAATTCGATAATTGTAAGAAATTCGGTCTTAGCTAAAAATATTTCTGAATCGGCGTCATACTCTACCAAGTTGACATGGGACGATGATGGTTCAAGTGTCTTTTCAGATCCCCAGTTAAACGCTTCGGGGACATTGAAGGCGACATCTCCGGCCATTGGTCTTGGGTCTTCCCAATCATTCACGTTTAATGGAGTTACGTATCAGGTACCAACTACGGATATTACCGGTGCGGTACGTCCGATACCTTCCGGTTCAAACGTAGATGCTGGTGCATATGAAAGCGTTAAAGCACAAGGTGACTTTGATATTTTATTGTCTCAATGTGGGTATTTGTTGGAAGTATCTGTGTTAAATTCTAATGCGTATTCAGTGGCATGGTTGTTTAACGGTGATACAGTTAGTTCACTAGAATCTTTCACTGCAAGTGCACTTGGAACTTATACTGCAAGTGTTATTAGCACGGATCGAGGCGATACTTTGGTTGAGTCTATTTCTTTAGCCGATCCGCTTCGTTATGATTTAGCCCTAACCAAAAATAACTGTACGGATGTTGTCGGGGGCAATAACGGTAGAATTGAATGGGGTAGACCGCAGGGAGGGACTCCTAATTCAAATAATAATTACTACAGCTGGATAGAAAACTCTTCTGGTGGATATGTATGGGGTAATCCAACGCAACAAATCAATCATACCAACGACTGGAACGGTACCCATTCGGTAGATGGGCTATCTGCAGATACATATTATGTTATTGTTTCTGATGCAACGGGGTGTCAGAGAGTAGACACTGTTGTCATCGAAGATCAAGACGGAGGATTATATTATGTAAGCACTCAAGGTGACAATTCCAATGATGGATCGACAACATCATTGGCTTTCGAAACTATTGAATATGCCTTAACTCAGATTTGTGATCAGGATACAATTATTCTATTAGACGGAGTTTACTATGAGGATAGTTTGCATGTAACTACTGAGGTCGTTATTGCGTCTATGTTCCTTCTAGATCAAGATACGAGTCACATCTCGAATACTATTATCGATGGGGATAATAATGGGTGGATTATGGCTTGGGAAGCGGGATCAAGTAATTGGTCGGATACTACTTCTAATCAACTTGTTGGTTTGACCATTCAAAACGGTAATTCTACGAATAGCAGTTATGCAGGGGGATTATCTGTAAGGAATAGCAGGCCATTAACAATAAGCCATGTTCGATTTAGAAACAATCACAATACTCAAAATCAAGGTGGGGCACTTTGGCTAAGAGATAATAACTACGTTCAAATAATAAATACGGATTTTGTTGGCAACTCTTCTAGCCAACAAGGTGCTGCATTCTACGCAAGCTACCCTAGAATAGTAATGCGTCATGTTGAGATTCGAGATAATACCGGTGGAAATGACGGCGGTCTTATCAGAATAGACGGGACCAGATATTGGGATACGAAAGATGTACATGTTTTGAATAACACAAGCAATAGTAACCGATTGATGTTCATAAACATGTGGGACTTACAGTCAAATGCTGTGTTTGATTCTTGGGTAGTTGAGAACAATTCTACATCAGAAGAACTTCTTTTCATTAATGACGGCAATGATGGAAAACAGATAACGTTCCAAAATCTGTTAATGGTGAATAATACCGCTCAGAATCGTCCAGGGCTTGTATTTGACAATTATCGAGGAACAATTAATATTGTCAATTCTACTATTTACGGCAACTCGTCAACTAACAATACGGGGAACTACAGTGCTCAGATTTTTGCTAATTATCCAAATGAAAGCACAACTCCAACAATTAACATCTTCAATAGTATTGTTGATGCGAATAATGGATACGCATTCTCTTGGTACGATTGGAATTGGGGTAGTTATTCGTTTAATGTAAACATAGAGAACAGTTACATTGAGGGAGGTACTTCTTCAATTGATCAAGGCTCAAACGGCACTAAGAATTACGGAACCTCCAATATCAGTAGCGGAATTTACTTTATGGATGCCGCGAATGGAGATTACGCTCCAACTCCTGTATCTTCTGCCATTGGTGCCGGAGCTTCAACCATTACCATGGGCGGGATTGCATTGACGGCACCGCTGACCGACTTGTATGGAAATGCACGCCCTAACCCTTCAGGAACTGATCCAGATTTAGGTGCGATAGAAGCTTCAGATAGTATACCTAATATTGGTATTGCTGCTGTGGTTACGAATAATGGTTTCTGTCAAACTACTAGTGGAGCCATTACGGCGAACTTGCTTAATTACAGTGGTTCGGATGGCGTTGCATACTCTTGGACGAGTTTGTCAAATCCATCACAGCCATTCCTTCCTACGACTCAGCAAACGGGCTTGGCTTCTGGTGATTACGCTGTTGTAGCCTCAAACGCTACAGATGGAACTGTCTTTGATTCTATTGTGGTCACAGTAAGTACAGCTCCTGCCATTAGTATTGTAAATACAAGTACGGATGTGACTTGTTTTGGAGACGATGATGGTGAGCTATCGTTTGAGATTTATGGTGGTAATCCACTTGGAGGTTCTCAATACACGTATTCAATTGATTATCAAGAGGCCTTGGCTCAAGCCACAGGGGTTGTGTTAGGGAACGACTGGTACAATCAAGACAATCACAGTAGTAAACGTAACGGTAAGTATGTTTCTGATCAGTGGAATGGGAGTCCAAATTACCAGGGATCATACTATGTAACAGTAACGGATGAAGACGGATGTACATTCTCGGATACTGTAAAAATTGGATACGAGCATGCGCTACCCGTGGTGAATATTACCACATTGGCTAGTGACGGTACTTCTGGGTTGACAAGCATGTGTTCAGGTACTGGCAATACCATCAATTTGACGGCGAACGTAACTGGCGGCGGTGGAAGCAACAGTTATACCTGGAGCAATGCCTCTACAGCGCAAACCGTTACGGTAGCGACGACATCGGAATACTATGTTGAGGTAGAGGATCAATATACATGTGTGGGTAAAGACACGGTTGATATCTACTTCCAAACTGCACCGCAGTTGGTGATTGAAAACGGCGCACCGGCGCCATTTAGTGGACAAACATTGACAGGTACATACGCCTCAAACGCAACCTACCTCGGGGAGCACGAGAATCACCATTACTACATGATTCAAAACGGTCAAAGCTGGACTACAGCAAAGGCTGCGGCAGAAGCATTAGGTGGGTACTTAGCCATTCCTAATGACGCTGCTGAGAATCAAGCGATTGAAAACATGGTGTCTAATAAGAATGTTAGACAAGACGCATGGCTTGGTATTTATTGGAACGGAACACAATGGATAGATGTATTGGGTAACACACCGACATATACAAATTGGTGGGGGAGTACAACTAATACTGCTCAAAACAACAGTTATGATGACTATCCTTATGCAATGAAGGACTATTGGAATACCACATGGTATAATCAATGGAAGTGGAATAACCATGCATTTATTATAGAGTTTGCTCCATCAGATTTACCTGTAGCCTATGGTCAAGATTTCTGTGATAGCGTTGAGCTAAAGGCCGCTACACTGAAGACTTCTGATAGTCCTGGCTTTGACCATATTTATTGGACGACAGAGGATGCGAACGGTGTGGTTGACACCATAAATGACGGCGCGTACTTCACATTCACTCAAGACGCTGATGTTACATTACACGGGGTGTTTACACGAAGTGATGGTGAGGAGTGTATTATCTCAAGTGTCGAGAAGAGCATTGATATATTTTTATCTCCCTCGTTGACCTTTTCTACATACGATAGTTTGAATAATCAACATTTTATTGGTTCTAATATTCTTGCATGTTCTGAAACGAACTTATTTACAACAGTTTCTGCTAACTCGAACACTTCGAATGTATTTACATATACATGGTCAACAGGTGAATCTGATTCCTTAATCTCTTCAGATGCGCTTTCTCATGCAACAGTAACTGTAACAGATGTGAAAGGTTGCACCACCACGGACAGCTTAAGTATTTTCAAAAAGTCACAACCAATAATTAGTAAACGAGTTGTAAGTACTGATACTTCAATGTCTTATTACAATACGCCCTACATTCCTAACTTCTATTACCAAGGCCAGATAGGGAATAACTATATATATTCTAGTTCTTATTCTACCACTTGGTCTCAGGCACATCAAGATGCCCTAGCTTTAGGAGGGGATTTAGCGTCGTTCTCAACAGAGAGTGAGTACAATCTCTTAACTAGTTGGGCATGGAACGATCATTTCGTGGGGCTTAATGACTCTATAACAGAAAATGTATGGCAGTTTAGCGACGGAACACCGGTATCGTATCTTCCACCTTCATGGGGGCAAGGAGAGCCTAATAATGCAGGTAATGAAGATTATATAACAATTAGCTATTATAATTTTAATGATATTGGAGAGTCGGCCCAATATCCATTTTTCTTACAGATTCCGGTTCCACCAACCGAGGAGCCGATAGTCTCAGGAGAAGAATTCTGTGATTCAATAACGTTAATAGCTACAGAGGTTTCAACTGAAGATTCTACGACGTTGTTTAGTAAAGTTTATTGGAAAGATGCTGCGAATGGAGCTGTTATAGATTCTTCAGGAACTCTAAAAGTTACAAGTTCTGTCCACCTGTATCTGGAAGGTCATTTTGATCAATCCAACGGAACGGAATGTTCAGTTTTAGGAGACACCATAATTGTAATTATAAACGAGACTCCGGATCTAACTGTGTATTCTGCAGATTCAACTTATGAATTGGTTACAGATACAATGAACTTAATTGCGTATTCAAATACAGCGGGTGCAAATATTTCTTGGCAAGTGGATACCAATGTAATTTCATCCGATACTCTTTCTGTATTCGAGCGAGGGCTATATACAGCTACAGCTACTTTAAATGGCTGTAGCGTCAGCGATGAGATTTTTATAGAGCGACCAATTTTTGTTGCTAAGACGGGGGATGACATTAATGGCAATGGAACATTTGCTAACCCATACTTGACTATACAGAAGGGGGTAAATGAAGCAGCGTCGGAACAAAAGATATACGTTTTGCCCGGAATTTATTCAGAGACGGTTGATGTTGACAAGAGTGTTACGATTGAATCTGATTTCGTTCGCCTTGAC
>Ga0181589_10001263_pt1 | contig 19491 bp, 21 predicted proteins | sample 071ome_25_FD_132444 | JGI IMG/M metagenome (GOLD analysis project Ga0181589, IMG submission 132444) | Coastal salt marsh microbial communities from the Groves Creek Marsh, Skidaway Island, Georgia - 071410BT metaG (megahit assembly) | ecosystem: Environmental > Aquatic > Marine > Intertidal...
TGGCGGCGGTTGCCGAAGCAGTTGGTCGGCGGCCGGACGCAGTGACGGGCAAGCCGGAGCCACTGCTGTTCGAGCTTGCTGCTCAGCGGATGGGTGCTACGAGTCCGTTGGTGGTGGGAGACCGCCTGGACACCGACATTGAGGGAGCCAATCGGGCGGGGATGGACTCGCTGCTCGTGTTGACCGGCGTGACGAAAGTAGATGAACTCTCGTCGCTGGCCGCGGTCAAGCCCTCCTTGCGACCGCGGTACCTTGCCGACGACCTCCGCTGCCTGGCCGGGTCACCGAGTGCCGTAGAGATCTGCGATCGCGATCCGCTCGCGGGTGATCCGTTGGACCCGGTTCGAGTGCTGTTGTACCGAATCTGGTCCGGGAGTGCGACGTTTTCGGATGTGCGGACAGTGTGGGAGCAGGCCTGTCGGACCGCGGCTGACGGGCTTCGATCGCGCGAATCCTAGGCGTGGTCCGGACTAGGCTGGTGGGCAAGGAGGCGATGACCATGTTGAACGGATTGCGTGGATACGTTCAGTTGGCCACTGGGCTGACTGAGGTGACCGCAACCAAGGCCCGAGACGCTGCGATGGCCCTGGTGAATCAGGGAATGCAATTGACCGGCAAGACCCCCGATGTGATGGATTCCGTTCAGGACATCGCCGATGATTTGCTGGCAACCTCCAAGCAGAATCGCGAGATGCTCGTCGGAATGATCCGTACCGAGGTGGATCGAGCCGTGGGTCGCATGGGCTTTGTGCGCGAAGACGAACTGGCCGCACTTCGTTCGCGCGTAGAGCGGCTGGAAAGTCAGCAGCCACCAGCGGAGCCCGCGGGCCAGGCGGACGCAAAGGAGTCGAGTGACTCGAGCGAGGCTCCAGCAAAAGTGAAGAAGAAGGTGGTCCCCGAATGAGCGATGCGACCTGGCAGGGAGGATCGGACGGCGTCGATTCTGACGTCGTCGAAACAGTGGAGCCCGATGGCACCGTCGGTGGGACAACACCGGTCACATCCGAGGCCGATGAAGCAGCTATCGAAGACTCCATCATGGTCCTGGAGGACGGGTCGTCGCCGGATCTTCCCGATGCCGTGTTGCCCGTCTGGGAGCCGACCGGCAACGCCGACGTCGATGCTGCGCTCGAGGACCTCCACGCTCTAGCGGACACAGATGTCACCGAGCACGCTGCCGTCTACGAGCGTGTCCAGTCCTCACTTCGTGGAACGTTGGATGGTTTGGTGGCCGAGGACGAGCCGGCGTCGTAGGGGCCGGTCATGACCCGACGTCGCCTCGACGCGGAGTTGGTCCGTCGCGGCCTGGCTCCCTCCAGGGAACAGGGCCGACTGGCTATCGACGAAGGTCGAGTCAGTGTCGCGGGTGTCACAGCGACCAAGGCGGCGACTCAAGTCGATGACGCCGTCGCAATCGAACTGCGTGTCGAACCCGCATCGGACTACGTATCGCGTGGCGCTTTCAAGTTGCTCGGCGCGCTGGATGCATTCGGGCTTTCGGTCGAGGGCGCGCGGGCACTCGACGCAGGGGCCTCGACCGGTGGCTTCACCCAGGTTCTGCTCGATCGAGGCGCCGTCCATGTGATTGCTGTGGATGTCGGCTACGGACAACTTGCCTGGCGACTGCGTTCGGACCCTCGAGTCAGCGTCCTCGAGCGGACCAATGTGCGCCACCTTGATAGCGGCGAACACGAACTGCCCTACGCGCCGGACTTTGTCGTTGCAGACCTTTCCTTCATTTCGTTGACGATTGTGATGCCGTCGCTGATGGCTGTTGCCGCTGAGCAAACGGATTTCGTCGTGATGGTCAAGCCACAGTTCGAGGTTGGCAAGGAACGGGTCGGGTCGGGTGTGGTCACTGATCCCGAGCTTCGGATAGACGCGGTAACCAAGGTCGCGAAGGGCTCGCGAAGTTTGGGCCTGTCCATTCGCGGTGTCGCGGCCAGCCCCCTGCCCGGCCCCAAGGGCAACGTGGAGTACTTCCTGTGGATGACCAAGGATGGAGATGACGCGGAGGCGGGGAACGGGAATGATGTCGGAATGGACGAAGATGCCCTGAGCGCGGCCATCGTCCGAGCCGTAGAGGAAGGACCGCGATGACCTCGACTGACCCGGTTCGGGTGTTCGTGGTGGTGAACACCGCGAGTCCCGACGCACGCTCGATCGCGCGAACGGTCATCGGCGCTCTCGTTTCCTCCGGCGCTCGAGTGGGTGGGGTGGAGCACGACATCGCCTCGCTGGAGTTGGAGTCATCGGACGGAATCGATCTGCTGCCTGGCAGCACGGAGAACGCTGGAACTGCGAGAGCAGACGTCGTCGTTGTCTTCGGTGGCGACGGCACCATCTTGCGTGCAGCGGAGTTGGCGGAGCCGGGAACCCCGCTCCTGGGAGTCAACCTCGGTCACGTGGGCTTCCTCGCCGAAGCCGAGCCCGAGGACGTGAGCTTTGTTGTCGAATCCCTGATCGACAAACGCTGGCAAGTTGAGGAAAGAACTCGACTCAACGTTTCGATCGTGCGTGATGGTCAGGGCGTGTCGGGGACCTGGGCACTCAACGAAATCAGTTTGGAAAAGGCCGCACGCGAGCGGATGATCAACGTGCTGGTGGAAGTCGATGGTCGGCCTCTGTCACGGTGGGGCTGCGACGGGGTGGTCTGTGCGACTCCCACCGGATCTACCGCGTATGCCTTCTCGGCAGGTGGGCCTGTTGTGTGGCCGGAGGTAGCTGCGCTGTTGGTCGTCCCGCTGAGCGCGCACGCGCTGTTCGCGCGCCCGTTGGTGGTTTCGCCGAGTAGTTCCATCGCGCTTGACGTCGCCCCCGGATCTTCCGCGGTTCTGTGGGCCGACGGCCGCCGGACCATCGATATCCAACCTGGGGATCGGCTCGTGATCTCGGCCGATCCCGTTCCGGTTCGATTCGCACGGCTGGCGCCGGCACCCTTCACCGATCGGCTCGTCGCGAAGTTCGATCTGCCGGTGGAAGGCTGGCGCGGACGGCAGCGTCCGTGATCGCGCTCGCTAGCACGTTCACCGCGGCACACGTGTACCCGGGCAGATGGCCATGATCGAGGAGTTACGCATCCGCGGCATCGGGGTGATCGCCGATGCGCAATTGGACTTTGCGCCCGGATTCACCGTGATCACCGGGGAGACCGGCGCAGGTAAGACGATGATCTTGTCGGGTATCGAACTCCTTCGGGGTTCTCGAGCCGAGTCCGGCCAGTTGCGCGACGCCGACGGCCAGGCCGAGGTTGACGCCGTCGTTTCACTAGGGCCCGGAATTCGACAGGCCGTTGCCCTGCGCTTGGACGAACTCGGAGTGAGCCTGGATGACGATGCCCTGATCGCGCGCAGAACCGTCTCGGGCAAGGGCCGCTCTCGGGCCCACCTCGGCGATCGTCCCGTCCCGGTATCGGCCTTGAGTGAGGTGTGGGCATCGCTTGTTTCGGTGCACGGTCAAGCCGACCAGGCTCGTCTTCGAGAGAGTGCTCCGCAACGGGAACTGCTCGATCGATTCGGGGGAGATCCCTTACGTGAAGCCGCCGAGGAATACCGGAGCGTATGGGACGAGTGGCGCGAGATTGAGCGGGAACTCCAGGAGCTGCGAGCGACCTTGGCCGATCGTGAGAGAACGGCAACTCTTTTGCGGTTGGGGATCGCTGAGATCGACGAGATCTCTCCGGAAAGCGGTGAGGACACCGCTTTGGATGCTGAGGCATCCGTGCTCGAGCATGCCGGTGGTCTGCGCGACGCCGCGATGGAGACCCGAAGTTTGCTCAGTGGATCGGGAGATGACATCGATGCATCGGCTGTCTTGAGCATGCTCACTCGGGCAGGGGAGCACCTGTCGTCCATGGCCGGCGTCGACGAACGGCTCAACGAGCTCGCTACCCGCGTTCAACAGGCGGCGACCGAGCTCGCAGACATCGACGCCGAGATCGGCGAGTACCTGCGCATGGTCGATGCCGATCCGGTGCGTCAAGCGTGGGTAGAAGAGCGTCGGTCAAAATTGAGCGCTCTGCGTAAGTCCTACGGCGCCACGATCGATGATGTCCTCGCGTGGCGGGCCGATGCCCTCGAGCAGATTCAGGCCGCCGACGGTGGAGCGGACCGGGTGGAGGAGTTGGCGTTACGGGAATCAGAACTGGCCGAACGGGCCCGCACGTATGCCGCTCGACTGTCCGAACACAGGAAGCGCGCAGCACAGGAACTGTCACAGAAAGTGGCGGCCGAACTCGAACACTTGGCTATGCCCGATGCTCGAATCACCGCTGAGGTCGCGAGCGACGTCGAGGATCTGCAACGACACGGCGCAGACGTCGTCCAGATACTGCTGGCGCCGCACCCGGGTGCTGTGCCCCGACCAATCGGCAAGGGTGCCTCCGGTGGCGAGCTCTCGAGGTTGGCCCTGGCCTTCGAAGTCGCATTGGCCGGCGAGACGCCGTCGCCGACGATGATCTTCGACGAGGTCGATGCCGGCGTGGGCGGATCGGTAGCGGTCGAGGTTGGCCGGCGACTAGCCCGGTTGGCCCGTGATGCGCAAGTGGTGGTTGTGACCCACCTACCCCAGGTCGCAGCGTTCGCTGACCATCACCTGGTCGTTGCGAAGGGCTCGGATGGGTCGGTGACATCGGCCACCGTGCGTCCGGTGACCGGCGAGGCGCGGGTGAGTGAACTTGTTCGGATGTTGAGTGGGTTGGAGGGCTCGTCGACCGGTGCGGCCCATGCCGAGGAGCTGCTGGAAGTGGCGCGACACGAACGCGACAGTGGCGCGCCGCGACGTGCAGTGACACCTGCCGGTCGGGCGCAGTAGTCTGGTCTTCCGTGGATATCCCGCGTAGCGCCCCATCGGAAACCAAGCATCTCTTCGTCACCGGTGGTGTGGCGTCTTCTCTCGGTAAGGGCCTGACGGCGTCGAGTCTGGGCAACCTGTTGAAGGCACGCGGACTCCGCGTGACCATGCAGAAGCTGGACCCGTATCTCAACGTCGACCCCGGAACCATGAATCCCTTCCAGCACGGGGAAGTGTTCGTCACCGACGACGGCGCGGAGACCGACCTCGACATCGGTCATTACGAACGATTCCTCGATACCGATCTCCACGGTTCAGCCAATGTGACCACCGGTCAGGTGTACTCGACGGTTATCGCCAAAGAGCGCCGCGGTGAGTACCTCGGCGACACCGTGCAGGTGATTCCGCACATCACGAACGAGATCAAATCGCGAATTCGACGCATGGCGGGTCCGGATGTGGACGTCGTCATCACCGAAGTCGGCGGAACCGTGGGCGACATCGAATCGCTGCCGTTCCTGGAAGCCGTTCGGCAAATACGTCACGAAGTCGGTCGCGACAATGTCTTCTTCCTACATGTCTCGCTCCTGCCGTACATCGGTCCTTCCGGGGAGCTCAAGACCAAGCCGACGCAGCATTCCGTCGCATCGCTTCGCAATATCGGCATCCAGCCCGATGCGATCGTCCTGCGCGCCGATCGCAACGTTCCGACCAGTATCAAACGCAAGATTTCGATGATGTGTGACGTGGATGCCGAGGCCGTCGTGGCAGCCGTTGATGCTCCGAGCATTTACGACATTCCCAAGGTCCTGCACGGAGAGGGTCTTGATGCGTACGTCGTTCGTCGCTTGGGCCTGCCGTTCCGCGATGTCGATTGGACAGATTGGGACGACCTCCTTCGTCGCGTTCACCGGCCATCGAGCGAGGTCACCATTGGGTTGGTCGGTAAGTACATCGATCTTCCTGACGCCTACCTGTCGGTGACAGAAGCGATTCGCGCAGGAGGTTTTCATAACGACTGCAAGGTGCATCTGCGCTGGGTATCGAGTGACGAGTGCGCGACCCCTGAAGGTGCTGCCCGCAACCTTGCCGACCTGGACGGGATCTGCGTCCCCGGAGGCTTTGGTGTCCGAGGAATCGAAGGCAAGCTGGGGGCGTTGACCTATGCCCGGGAGAACGGCTTGCCGACCCTGGGGCTATGCCTGGGATTGCAGTGCATGGTGATCGAATACGCCCGTAGTGTCGCCGGACTCGAGAACGCGAACTCCCTGGAGTTCGACGAATCCACACCGCATCCGGTCGTGTCCACGATGGCTGACCAGCGTGACGTCGTCTCCGGCGAGCGGGATATGGGCGGCACCATGCGTTTGGGTTTGTACCCGGCCAAGCTGCTCGCGGGCAGTCAGGCCGAACGCGCCTACGGACAGCCGTACGTCGACGAACGCCACCGGCACCGCTACGAAGTTGCCAACGCCTACCGGCCGCAGTTAGAGGACGCCGGTCTGGTCTTTTCGGGAACCTCGCCGGATGGTCGGCTTGTCGAATACGTCGAATTGCCCGCTGAGCGCCACCCCTTCTACGTTGCGACCCAAGCCCATCCCGAATTCCGGTCCAGGCCCACGCGTGCTCATCCACTCTTCGCTGCACTTATCGACGCTGCCCGGAAGCGACACGATGAGAAGGCCGCGACGTCGAGTGCGCAGAGCACGTCACCTGTGTCGTAGCCGGATATGCCACCCGAAGGTCTGCCGCGGCCGGATGAGCGTTGGGATGGCCCGGTTGCGGATACCCCAGATGATTCACGGCCGATCCTTGACAGGACGTCGGAGTTCGACGGACGTGTGTGGTCTGTGGTGCGAGATCGTGTCCAGTTCGGCGACCATGAGGCCGTTCGGGATGTGCTGATTCATCCGGGCGCGGTCGCGGTGATCGCGGTCGACGACGACGATCGCGTCTTGTTGATTCGCCAGTATCGGCATCCGGTAGCGATGTACCTGTTCGAGCCTCCGGCAGGCCTGCTCGATGTGGACGAAGAGCCCGCGCAGGTCACAGCGGTACGCGAACTTGCGGAGGAGGCCGGCGTCGAAGCGGCGCGTTGGAACGTCCTGGTGGACCTGTTCAACTCACCCGGGGGGTCTAGCGAGGCGATCCGCGTTTACCTTGCACAAGATCTTCGGGCGCTGCCCCACGGTCGCCCGCATACCGGGGGCGCCGAAGAGGTGCATCTTCCGCAGGCCTGGGTCCCGCTGGATGAGGCCGTGGAATTGGTTCTCAGTGGCCGGATCGGTAGTCCGTCTGGAGTAGCCGGGATCTTGGCCCTTGATGCAGTCCGCCGACGCGGGGAGGCGCTCCTTCGGCCCATGCAGGCTCCCTGGGATCCGCGTGCCTGGCTGGAAGCCCATTCGCGTGTGCGATCGGTCTAGTCTTGGCAGAAGTCGCACCTAGCGACAGTCACGTGACGAGACCTCGGGAGGCGACGTGCGCATCGGTATTCCGACGGAAGTCAAGAACAACGAGTTCCGCGTAGCGATCACCCCGGCGGGCGTCATGGAACTTACCCGGCACGGCCACGACGTCGTTGTCCAAACCGGGGCCGGTGAGGGGTCTTCCATCTCAGACCAGGAGTACATAGCGGCAGGAGCCCGCATGCTCCCAGCGGCGGACGACGTCTGGGAATACGCCGAGATGATCTTGAAGGTCAAGGAGCCGATCGCCGAGGAATATCCCCGGATCCGGGAGGGGCAGGTCGTCTTCACCTACCTGCACCTTGCCGCGTCGCGCGAGTGCACCGACGCGCTACTGAATGCCGGAGCGACGGCCATCGCCTACGAGACGGTCGAGCTACCCGACGGGAGCCTGCCGCTCCTTGCTCCGATGAGCGAAGTGGCCGGGCGCCTGGCACCGCAGGTTGGCTCGCATTCGCTCATGCGCGCCCACGGTGGTCGTGGTGTCCTCATGGGAGGGGTCTCCGGTGTGTACGCCGCGAAGGTCGTAGTGATCGGTGCCGGGGTCTCGGGGATGAACGCGGCGGCCATTGCGTTGGGAATGCAGGCCGAAGTTCTGCTGCTCGATAAGAACATCGCACGACTTCGCCAGATGGATGCCATCTACCAGGGGCACATGCAGACGGACGCGTCGAATGCATTCGAAATCGAGCGCGCCGTCCTGGATGCAGACATGGTCATCGGTGCCGTTTTGGTTCCAGGCGCTAAGGCGCCGACCCTCATCTCCAATGAACTTGTGTCGCGGATGAAGCCCGGTTCAGTGCTCGTGGACATCGCGATCGATCAAGGTGGATGCTTTGAGGACTCCCGGCCGACCACGCACGACGACCCCACCTATCGAGTGCACGAGCCGGCGTTCTACTGCGTCGCCAATATGCCTGGTGCCGTTCCGCACACGTCCACGTACGCGTTGACGAATGTGACGCTTCCCTATGCAGTGGCACTCGCGGACAAAGGATGGCGCCAAGCGTTGCGCGATGACGAGGCGTTGGCCTGGGGATTGAACACCCATGCGGGCTCGGTCACCTACGAGGCGGTCGCGCAAGCATTCGACCTGCCGTACGTTTCTTTGACTGAGGTACTCGCCTAGGTCTGGGGCTCACACATGTCCGACATCAGTATCGATGATGCGATCGCCGGATACATCGACCACGTCAGCGTCGAACGCGGTCTGGCCACCAATACCGTCGCCGCCTATCGCCGAGACCTAGCTCGCTACGCACGATGGTGTGGGGCCCGTGAGATCGAGCGTCTCGCTGATGTGCGTCCCGGAGATGTTGAGGAGTTCTCTGCGTCCTTGCGCAATCCGCAAGGCGCGGGAGTTGCCGGGGAGTCAACGTTGAGTGCCTCGAGCGCGGCGCGGGTAGTCGTCGCCGTGCGGTCCTTCCATCGTTTCGCGGTCCTCGAGAGTTGGACGGAAGCGGATCCGGCGACAGATGTGGCACCTCCGTCCATCCCACGGCGGCTACCCAAGGCCCTGCCCTACGCGAGCGTGGCGGCCATGATCGAGGCGTCGGGGGACCCGGCCACGACCGTGGGCTCTCGTGATCGTGCGCTCCTGGAGCTCCTGTACGGGACGGGCACGCGGATCTCCGAAGTAGTAGGCCTGGATGTGGACGACCTGGACCTCGATTCCAGCACCCTGCTGGTCACGGGAAAGGGCAACAAGCAGAGGCGATTGCCGTTCGGGGAGGCGGCGCATCGAGCCCTGACCGACTACGTCACTCGTGGCCGGCCGGCCCTCGCGGCTGCGGCATCGGGCTCCAGGCGTGCCGGTGCGGCGCTCCTGCTCGGGGTCCGGGGAGCTCGGATGTCCCGGCAGGCGGCCTGGGAGGTCGTCAAGCGCAGTGCCGTCGCGGCCGACGTGGGCGATCAGGTGGGCCCCCACACGCTGCGACACTCCTACGCCACCCATCTGATGGAGGGCGGGGCGGACGTCCGCGTGGTGCAGGAGCTGCTCGGGCATGCCTCGGTCACCACCACCCAGATCTATACCCTCGTCACGGCCGACGCGCTGCGCGAGGTGTACGCCGCCAGCCACCCTCGTGCGCAGTAGGCTCGCCGCGAGATGGAGGGACTTCGATGACTGACGAGCAAGAACCCTCGGCCGTCGTGGGCTCGGCGGCGGAGCCGCCGGCACCTGATCCGATCACCAGCCACGGTCCGGCCCGCATCATCTCGATGGTCAATCAAAAAGGTGGTGTCGGTAAAACCACATCCACCGTGAGTCTGGGTGCCGCGCTTGCGGGGTACGGCCGTCGGGTGCTCCTCGTGGACTTCGATCCCCAGGGCGCACTTTCCGTCGCCCTGGGATACAACCCCAACGAGATGGACCTCACCGTCTACAACCTGCTGACGGACCCTAACTGCCACATTGGTGACGTCATGCTTCAGACCGATGTCGCTGGCATGGAACTCATCCCGAGCAATATCGACCTCTCGGCCGCAGAGATTCAACTGGTCTCCGAGGTGGGTCGTGAATACGCCCTGCAGCGTGCGCTCGAGCCTGTGATCGCCGACTACGACATCGTCCTGATCGACTGCCAGCCGTCACTGGGCCTACTGACCATCAATGCGCTGACCGCCAGCACCGATGTGATCATCCCGATGGAGACCGAGTACTTCGCGCTTCGAGGCGTTGCCCTGCTGACGGACACCATCAACAAGGTCATGGGGCGCCTCAACCCGGATCTGCGCATTCTCGGCGTGCTGGCAACCATGTACGCCCCCCGCACCCTGCACAGCCGCGAGGTGCTCGAGACGGTCACCAAGGCCTTCGGTGATCAAGTGTTCACCACGGTCATCAACCGAACGGTGAAGTTCCCCGACGCCGCCGTAGCGGGTGAACCGATCACGACCTTCGCGGCGAGCAGTTCCGGTGCTGAGGCCTACAGAAGACTCGCGAGGGAAGTTCTCGCACGGTGACGATCGCCACGGATACCCCCGGGGAGTCAGTCGAGGTCGAACAGACTCACGCTGACACTGTCGAAGCCGGGGAAGGCTTCTCCGTCAAGGTAGGAGACTTCGAGGGCCCGTTCGACCTGTTGCTGTCTTTGATCTCCAAGCACAAACTCGAGGTGACCGAACTCGCCCTCCACGAAGTCACGGATGAGTTCATCGCCTACATCAAGGGCAAGGGTTCGCAGTGGGACCTCGATGAGGCTTCGAGCTTCCTCGTGGTCGCGGCCACGTTGCTTGACCTCAAGGCCGCGCGCCTGTTGCCCAGTGGTGAAGTCGAGGACGAAGAAGACCTAGCCCTGCTCGAGGCCCGCGATCTGCTCTTCGCTCGCCTACTCCAGTATCGCGCCTACAAGGAAGTGGCGAGTTTGCTCGCCGAGCAGATGGAAAGTGCCAGCAAGCGGCTGCCTCGCACGGTGTCCCTCGAGCCGCAGTTCGCCGCGCTGCTGCCCGAAGTCCTTATCGGCCTCGGTCCGGATCAATTCGCCGCGATGGCGGCCATGGCGCTTGCGCCCAAGGAAGACGAACAGGTGGGAACGGGACATCTGCATGTTCCGAAGGTGAGCGTCCGCGAACAAGCTGCCGTGATCGTCCAGAGACTTCGACGAACACGCACGTCCACGTTCCGCGCGCTGGTCTCCGATGCTGATTCCCTGCTCGTGGTTGTTGGACGCTTCCTGGCGCTTTTGGAGTTGTACCGCGAGCACGTGGTGCTTTTCGACCAGGTGGCACCGCTAGGTGATCTCACCATCAGGTGGGTGGGATCAGAGGACGGTGAGGTCGACGTCACCGACGAGTTCGACGTCGAGCGGGAGGTAGATGTCGAGGACAGCGCCGAGGGTGACGTCGAGAGCACAGACTCAGAATCAGAACCAGCACGAGAATCAGAAGTGGAAGGGCGCGAGCTGTGAGTAATGACACTGAGGCGACCGAAGGCCAGCCTGAGCCGGGCCTGGGCGTTGGAGAAGACGCCGATTCCCTAGGTGCGCCGTCCTTGCGGGCAGCCGTGGAGGCACTCTTGCTGCTCGCGGATGAACCGATGTCCATCATGACCTTGGCGGAGGCAACTCGAACGCCCGTAGACGAGGTTGACGCGACGGTTCACGCGCTGGCCGCCGAGTACACCGAACAGGGACGAGGCTTCGACCTGCGCGAGGTTGCCGGTGGTTGGCGGTTCTACACCCGAGCCGATTGCAGCCCCCTCATCGAGCGCTGGGTTCTCGATGGCCAGCAGGCTCGCCTAACCCAGGCGAGTCTGGAGACCCTCGCGGTCATCGCCTACCAACAACCGGTCTCGCGCGGCAAGGTCAGCGCGGTGCGTGGAGTCAATGTCGACGGCGTCATCAAGACGCTGCTGACGCGGGGACTGATCGAAGAAGCGGGACACGATGGTGAGTCCGGGTCGATTCTCTACCGCACCACCTCCTACTTCCTCGAGCGTCTCGGGGTCTCCACACTGGAGAAACTGCCCCCGCTGGCCGAGCACATCCCTGATCTCGGTGACCTCGAAGAGGTCTTGGACTCCGTCGGTGGCTGATCCCGAGGAGGGAATTCGTCTGCAGAAGGTGTTGGCCCAGGCTGGCATCGCGAGCAGGCGGGCAGCGGAAGCGCTGATCGTCGAAGGCCGGGTGACCGTGGACGATGTCGTCGTCACCGAACTTGGCACGCGTGTTGATCCGAACTCTGCCGTTATCCACGTTGACGGGCAGCGGGTACCGACAGCCGAGGGAATCAGCGTCGTGGCGATGAATAAGCCGCGGGGGGTTGTGACCGCGATGTCCGATGATCGCGGGAGGCAATGCGTGGGGGACCTCATGACTGATCGCGCGAGTAAAGGTGGCGAAGCAAAGCGTCTCTTTCACGTGGGTCGACTCGATGCTGACACCGAAGGATTACTCCTGCTGACCAACGACGGCGAACTCGCCAATCGGTTGGGACATCCCAGCCACGAAGTGGCCAAGACCTATCGGGCGACCGTCAAAGGGCCGATCAGCAAACAGGCGATGCGCGACCTCCTGGGCGGCATCGAATTGGACGACGGTCCGATCGCGTGCGACAAAGCCAGAGTCATTCAACGCCTAGCAGACCGTAGTTTGGTTGAGGTCGTCCTCCATTCGGGGCGCAATCGCATCGTTCGTCGGATGTTCGACTCGGTGGGTTTTCCGGTAATCGATCTGGTCCGAACTTCTATTGGCCCCATCCACCTCGGGCGGTTGAAGCCCGGTCGAGTCCGTGACATTGAGGGAGCCGAACTTCGATCGCTGTATACCGCCGTGGGAATGTGAGTCTTGCGAGATCATCGCTACGCTCGGAAGCCGCAGGGAGGGAATTCGATGGGCGACGTTCGCATGCGCGGTATTCGAGGAGCTACGTGTCTCGAGCACGATGATGCCGCGGAGATGGCCGAAGCTGTAGGTGAGTTGCTCCAAGAGATGCTGACGCGCAACGACATCGACGCCGACGAGGTCATCAGCGTGATACTCACATGCACACCGGACCTAACCAGCGCATTTCCTGCCGCCGGAGCCCGAGCCTTCGGCCTTGTGGACACTCCGTTGATGTGTGCGCAAGAGATGGATGTGCAAGGCGCGCTTCCTCGCGTGGTGCGAATCCTCGCTCATGTCGAGACGTCCGCTGCTCGATCCGAGATCACTCACGTGTATCTGCGGGGAGCTGAAGTTCTCCGACAGGACCTCCAGCCATGACCGAGAACCCGTCGGTGGATGTTGCAGTCGAGGGACCGGTTCTGGTTGTCGGGACCGGCCTGATTGGCACCTCCATTGCGCTTTCTCTGATTCGCGCCGGAGTGGACGTCTTGCTTGAGGACGTCAACGCATCCGCTCTTCAAGAAGCCGTCTACCGCGGAGCCGGATCGGTCCTGGCCGACCAAACACCGAGCATCGTGGTGGTCGCCGTTCCACCCTCGGTTGCCGCTCGTGAACTGGCAGAGGCCTCGAACCGATTTCCCGCATCCACGATCACGGACACCACCTCGGTCAAGGGGCACGTCCTCGATGAGGCCATCAGGCTCGGAGCCGATTCCACTCGACTCATCGGGGGACATCCGATGGCTGGTCGGGAGACATCCGGCCCAGCAGCTGCGCGTGCGGACCTACTTGATGATCGCCTGTGGATCTTGACACCCACGGGGCACGAAGGACAGGAGCACCTCGCGCGCGCTCGTCATCTGGTTGCCACCTGCGGAGCGAGCGTCGAGATCATGGATGCCGCGGAACATGACGCTGCGGTTGCTCTCGTCTCGCATGCTCCTCAGATCCTGGCGTCGACCCTTGCTTCAGTCTTGGTCGATGAGCCGGCAGAGCGCATCCGCATAGCTGGGCAAGGACTCGCCGACACGACTCGGATCGCGGCTTCGGACACCGAGCTGTGGATGCAGATTCTTCAGGCCAACGCCGGACCGGTGGCAGGTGTCCTGGAGTCGGTGATGACGCAACTTCGACGCGCGGTGTCGTCGTTGGATCCAGACGACTCCGAGGATGCCGCCACCGCATTGCGGCAGGTGCTGCAGCAGGGCAAGGAAGGTCGCTCACGATTGCCTGGAAAGCACGGGGCGGCAGCAACTCGGTACGCGGTCGTGCCGGTGATGGTTGAGGACAAACCCGGTGAGTTGGCTCGATTGTTCGTCGCTGCAGGTGATCTGGGCATCAACCTCGAGGACGTGCGCATTGAGCACGTTCTGGGAAGACCCAGTGGCCTGGTCGACCTATTTGTGCGCCCGGATGCCCAAGAATCGCTGGTCTCGGGCTTGGAACAGTCCGGATTCGACGTCCGGGCGTAGGCCCGTCCACGCCCGCGTACGCTTGCCCGTCGTGTCCTCTGAACTCGTGATCGCCATCGATGGACCCGCTGGTTCGGGGAAGTCGTCGGTGAGCAAAGCCGTCGCCTCTCGCCTCGGGCTGTCGTACCTGGACACCGGTGCCATGTACCGGGCGGTCACATGGGCAGTCCTCAACGCCGGTGTCGATCCCGAAGACTCGGCCGCCGTAGCGGCCTTGATCGAAGGGGAAGGGGCGCCTGTGATCAAATCCGGAACCGATCCGACCAACCCCACCATCTGTGTCGACGGCACCGACGTGGCTGAACCGATTCGGGGCCGGGCCGTGACCGAGGCCGTGAGCGCTGTCAGCGCGGTTCCCGCAGTACGTCGGCAATTGGTGGAACTGCAGCGCGCGCACGCACGTGACAGCAATCCGGGGATCGTCGTGGAAGGTCGCGATATCGGATCCGTCGTTCTTCCCGAGGCACCGCTGAAGATCTATTTGACCGCCGATCCCGGGGTCCGAGCACAGCGCCGAGCCGCCGAGACTGATGCAACGGACTCGACATCGATTTCGGCGACGGAGGAAGCCTTGCGAAACCGCGACGCCAAAGATTCAACGCGATCGGTGTCTCCACTGACACGTGCCGATGGCGCAGTGGAGATCGACACCACCGATTTGACGTTCAATCAAGTGGTGGACGCGGTAGTCACCCTCGCCGGTGGCGCGGAATAGACCATGGGCATCGCACTCGCAGCACACGCTCGAAACATTGTCGGTCCGCTGATTCGGTCCGCTTACCGGATCCATTGCGACCATCCCGAGAGAATTCCCGCCGCGGGAGCGGTGGTGGTCATGTGCGATTGGAACAACATTGCCGCCCCCAGTGTGCTGAAGGCCGGTCTGGGGCGGCCCGTGCACGTATGGGCGGACGGGCCGGCTGGCGTCCCGGGTCCGCTTTTGTCGATCACCGGGGACTTGGCGATGCCCGTAACCCGGATCGGCACCGACGTCGTGCGCCGGGCTTGTGAGTTACTACATGCCGGGGAAGTGGTCGCCGCTGTGGGTGTGGACGATCTTGGCTACGCGTTGGCGCAGACATCTTCTCCGGTCGTTGCTGTACGTATCGAGGCTCCCGCGACCAAGCGTCCTACGGATCCACCGGCACGGAAATCCGACATAGGCATCGTCGTGGGTGAATTGGTGCCGTTTCCCGAATACCTTCGGACCGACATGGTCACCCGCGCGTCCGCGCGAGCTGCGGGGGAGTGGGCGCGGCAGGTGCTCGTCGATTTTCGGAGGGCGTCATGAGTTCAATGTCCGGCGGCAGGGGTTCCGAAGGCGTTTCCGAAAACTTCGGTCAGGAAGACTTCGCTCAGGACGACGTCGCTACCTGGGAAGTCGATGACCTGGCCTCGACTTCGACAGATGACGACCGCGGAGACGATGATCTTCTGACTCAAGCAGCGCAGGCGGCTGCTCGCGCTGAGTTCGGTGACATCGATGCCGAACTGTCCGATATGGAGCGCGCAGCCGGATCCGCACAATTGCCCACCCTCGCCATCATCGGTCGACCAAACGTCGGGAAGTCCACCCTGGTCAACCGAATCCTGGGTCGCCGCGAAGCGGTTGTCGAGGATGTTCCGGGAGTCACGCGTGATCGCGTCTCCTATGACGCCGAGTGGAACGGCAAGCACTTCCTGGTCATGGACACAGGCGGCTGGGACACCCGAGCGCGTGGCCTCGGCGGCCAGATTGCCAACCAGGCCAAGCGTGCCCTCACCGAAGCCGATGCGGTTTTGTTCGTCATCGACGCAACTGTCGGTGCGACGGATGCCGACGAGGAAGTCGCCAAGGTGCTGCAACGCGCAGACATCCCGGTGATGGTTGTGGCCAATAAGGCCGATGACGCCGATACCGAGCTTGCGGCGACGGCGCTGTGGTCGCTGGGTCTCGGTGAGCCATTTCCCACCTCGGCTCTGCACGGCCGACGCGCAGGGGATCTCCTCGACGAGATCGTCGGCATGCTGCCGGAAAAGGGCAAGGGGATTGGTCGCGAAGGAGGGCCGCGCCGCGTCGCTTTGCTTGGCCGACCCAATGTCGGCAAATCGTCGCTCCTCAACAAGCTAGCGGGAAGCGAACGCGTTGTCGTGGACGACGTGGCCGGCACCACCGTGGATCCAGTCGATGAGCTGGTGGATATCAAAGGCACCTGGTGGTGGTTCGTCGACACCGCAGGGGTTCGCCGCAAAGCACGCCAATCGGCGGGCCACGAGTACTACGCGACCCTCCGCACACAAACGGCCCTAGAGCGTTCCGAAGTGGCGATCGTCCTCATCGATGCTTCCGAACCAGTCAGTGAGCAAGACGTCCGCATCTTGTCTATGGCAGTTGACGCTGGTCGTGCCCTCGTTCTGGCTTTCAACAAGTGGGACCTCGTTGACGAGGACCGACGACGCTACCTGGATCGGGAAATCGATCGCGACCTGGCGATGGTTGCCTGGGCGCCGAGGGTGAACGTATCCGCTCTCACCGGCCGACACATGGACAAACTCACCGCTGCACTTGACGATGCATTAGAAGGCTGGGAAACGCGGATCTCTACGGGCCGGCTCAATAAGTTCTTCGCCGAATTAGCGGCGGCGCATCCGCACCCGGTTCGAGGTGGCAAGCAGCCGCGGATCTTGTTCGGAACCCAGGTGGGAGTCGGACCGCCGTCGTTCGCACTATTCACGACGGGTTTTCTCGAAGCCGGCTACCGCCGCTTCATCGAAAGGCGGCTGCGCGAGGAATTCGGTTTCACCGGCAGCCCGATTCGCATCATGATGCGGGTGCGCGAGAAGCGACGCCGTTAACTCTCTTCGACGATTTCCACGAGGGTGTATTTCAGGCTTGACGCGTCGGCCGGCGGATCTTCGATCTCGGTGATTTCGACGTCGATGACGTACGTGGTCCCCTCCTGGTAGTCGAAGCCTTCGATCTCGTCGTAGAAGTACTCGTATGCACCGTCTTCGGACTCCGCCACCTGCATGCACATCATGGGCGCGACGCCTTCGCATTCGACAAGTTCGGGTCCGATCCAGAGCCTGGTGGTGTCGGTGGAATCCGAACACCCGACCGCCAGTGCCATACCGGCGGCAAAGACAAAAGCGAGAGAAATACGTCGTGCCATAGCTAGAGCATAGGTGCGTACTGACCCAAGACTGCTCATTTCCCGCAGCATCTGAACTCGCGAATATCGACGATGTTTGGACGAGTTTCACTAGTGGGTTGCGTGTGCGACGCTTTCAACGATCTTCGCAGCAGCCTCTAGAGCTTCGTTGACAGATCCGAATTCGCGAGAACTCAGAGCTCGAATTTCGCGGGCGACAATCAAGCACGCGTACATCTGTCCTTCTCGTTCTGCTTCCACGAGTTCGGTGTACGAAATAGTCATCACTTCTCCCTTCGCCCTTGACTCTGACAGGTCAGTACGGCGGTGACCAGTGTGTGGATGGTTTTGGGGTTCTAGTACCCCGTTCTTTTTCAATGCGCTGGGCGCACGCGGCGGATGTCGTAGCCTGCCGATATCCATCGGGAGAAGGGTTCGAATGTGAATCGAGCACCGGCGCGGGCACTTGTAGTTTCGGTGTGCGCTTTTGCGCTATCGGCTGGTCTGATCGTCGCACCCGCATCGTCGGCCGCCCCTACATTGCCAAACCCTGGCGATGGATGTTCAGCCAAGAACTTTTGGAAGGAAATCCCGGTAAAGAACACCTCTAAGAATCCAGCTGCCAAGCCCTCATTCACGAAAGCGAAGGACTCGAGGAAGGCGGACCGGTTTGTCTGTGTTCCCTTCGGGTGGTACCCAGAAGCGGGCTTTGACTTCAAGGCTCCGTTCGGGGAGTGGATCCTGGAAAGATATCCCGTTCGCGTGAAGTGGAATTCCGAGCTCTACAAGCCCAACCCCGAACATGACCCGTGTCGGATCACCACTGCTTTTTCTCGTAAGGGGACGTTGACGTCCTATGATCGCGTTGCGGATGGTTACATCCCGTCAGTGGGCCGCGTCCGAGGGCTCATGGTCAGTGTTGCCACCCAAGAAGGTTTCGACAGTAGTCTTCAAGAGGCGGTCTCCAGTATGGATGAGACGCCAGAGGAAGCACTTCAATCTTGGTGGCGTGACTCGGCCGAAATTGCTACGTATGCAGAGGACTACTACTGGGACCAGTCTCGTGGGCGGATGAACCTGTCGATCGATGTGGATGAGGATTTCCACCTCCTAGATCCCGCTCTCCTCCCGCGGGATTGGGGCACACTCGACTCAGCTGCATTGATCGCAGCGCTGGATGCCGATGGAGTCGATTTCACAGGAGTGAACTTTGTGGTCTTTCAAGTACCTGAGGCCGCACGCATCAGAGCCTTCGCGGCACGAAACCCCATTACGGTTGATGGCCAATTAATTCAAAATTCGCACGGCCTCGCGCGAGCGATGACAGGCAATGAGCAAGCGAGGGCAAGGTTCGTGCTCGTTCACGAAATGGGGCACTTATTGGGACTCCCTGACCTCTACGCGGAGACTTCTCAAGCAAATGATTCGGGGGGAGGCGATAACGGCTACGCAGATCGATTTGCCCTACACCACAGCATCATGCACAGTTCCATCGAGAAAGGATTTACCGGCTACGAGAGGTGGCTCTTGGGCTGGATGCCGACGAAGAACGTTCGTTGTGTCCTGCCTGACGACGCCTACGCGAAGAGTATCGGCATGTCCGCCGTTGACTCTGCTGACGACTACGGCTTGAAACTCGTGATGTTCCCCGTTGTTGGTGACTCGGAGCGCATGCGAGTCATGGAACTGCGCGGTTATAGCTCTGGTTTTTGGGTTCCGGGAATCTTGGTCTACGAGATCTTTGGAGCGTCCAACTCAGCGAGATTCACAGGCCTCACGCCTGAGGACCCTCGCACTGCGCGAGCTCCTCTCACCGCCTACCGCGATGACTGGACAACGCTCCAGCGTTCTGAACCGCCCCCTGACCCCTTCACCGGATCTGAGGCGAGCGAGTGGTTTGGGCAATACACCGCGGCCATCGTTGACGGTGCTGTGCCAGACTCCGTCCGCCAATCAGAGGAATCGCCGTCCCTCGAGTGGGATGACGGTCAGGTCCTGCTACTCGATAATCTCCAATTTCAGAACTTCCAAACCCGAGCGACCTTGCGGTACGGATTCGGCCAGTAATCGGGTACGAGTGGGGGTAGGGCTGGTGAATGACGAGCCTGTAATGTTCTCCTGCCTCCGGCAAATGGGGCAACGGGCTGTGGCGCAGCTTGGTAGCGCACTTGACTGGGGGTCAAGGGGTCGCAGGTTCAAATCCTGTCAGCCCGACCACGAAATCCCTCCTGGATTGGCACGACCAGGGGGACGGTGACACGGCGAAACACACGCCGTCCCTCACCGTGTCCCTCACCGGGATTCAAAA
>Ga0181589_10001264_pt1 | contig 19479 bp, 23 predicted proteins | sample 071ome_25_FD_132444 | JGI IMG/M metagenome (GOLD analysis project Ga0181589, IMG submission 132444) | Coastal salt marsh microbial communities from the Groves Creek Marsh, Skidaway Island, Georgia - 071410BT metaG (megahit assembly) | ecosystem: Environmental > Aquatic > Marine > Intertidal...
CGGCCGGCTCCGACTCACCGTGCCGGAGAACGGGTCTATGGCGGCCTCGCAAAGCGGAGCGTTCGACGTGGCCGTCGGCGCGACGGTGACGGCTCGAGCCAAGACCAAGAAGGTCCGGTCTCGTGATCGGATCAAAGTCCGCGCGATAGTTCGCCCAGCCCAAGCGAATCAAAAAGTAATCCTGCAGGTCCTCAAAAATGGCACGTGGCGCAAGGTGAAGGGTGCTCGCACCAACGCCAAGGGGCGGGTGACGATCAAAGCGCGGGCCCAGAAAGCAAAGAAGCGGTGGACGTATCGGGTGATTTCCCGAGCTAGCGGTGGAATCTCGCCGGGGGTCTCGCAGGAGTTCACCATTCGGGTGAAGAAGAAATAGTCGAGGCGTTGGCCAGTCAACGTCCGATCAAGCGCGAGCGACGTCGAACCAACGCAACGTCTCAAAATCCTTCGATCCCCCTGCGAATTTTTCCGCGAGGTCCGGTTCACCCATCGACGCCATGAGGTTGCTGGCGAAGTCGAGGTACTCGGTGAGGGCGGTCTCCGGCGCTCGGTCGTGATGCACCGGATACGTCAGTCGGCCGTGTTCGTCGTAGTTGAGTTGGTTCAGGCGCAGGGGCGGTTCGATTGCGCCGTCCTTGTGCTGCCAAAGGCCCGATGCGGGATCGAAGGAGTACAGGGGTAGCAGTCGATGTCCGAACTCGGCGGTGAGATGTACGGCGCCCACGAGATAGGAGAACACTGCTTCGGAGATGAAGTAGTTGAAGTTAACGCGTGTCCACCCGGGCTTGATGCCCTCGCACCCCTGACTGATCTCACGCTCGAATTCATGCGAGCGCTCGACATCTATGCCCAGAAGTCGATGGCCGTACGGGCCCGCGCAGGAACAGCCACCGCGCGATTGAATGCCGAAGAGATCGTTCAAGATCGCGACGATGAAGTTGTGGTGCAAGTACCGGGCACCCGGGCGCCGCACCACGAAACTCGTGATCGACAGTCGCTCTGCCTTTGTGTTGCCCAGCACTTCGATAGATGGATTGGCACTCCAACTCGCGATCGCTCTGCGCACGAAGTCCTCTTCGCGGGCGCGGATCACGTCGACTCCCACCGCATCCTTCAGATCGAAAACGAGCCCAGCCCTGATGGACTCGACGATCGCCGGTGTTCCACCTTCCTCGCGGTGTTCGGGATCTGTGAGATACAGGTGCTCTTCGGGGTTGACGTAGGCGACGGTGCCTCCACCGACGATGTCGGGAACCGTGTTGGTGGCTAGTTCTCGACGCACGAGCAGAACCCCGGGTGTTCCGGGACCACCGATGAACTTGTGGGGAGATAAGAAGACCGCGTCTTTGTAGGAAAGTGGGTGCTCGGAGCACCGTGGTTGCATATCGATGTCCACGTACGGACCGCAGGCTGCGTAGTCCCAGAACGCGAGCGCTCCGTGTTCGTGGAGCAGCGTGCTAATGGCGTGCGTGTCGGTCACGATGCCGGTCACGTTGCTCGCAGCACTAAACGATCCGATGCGAAGAGGGCGATCGGCGTACTCCTCGAGCCGTTGGCGCAACACGTCGATATCGAGATGGCCGTCGGAATCTTCCGGAATAGCGATCACATCAGCGATCGATTCACGCCAGGGGAGTTCGTTGCTGTGATGCTCGTACGGACCGATGAAGACCACCGGCCGTTCCGATGCCGGAATGTGCGAACTCAGGTGATACTTCGCATCGAGGTCCGCGGGTAACCGCAAATTCAGCAGACCGATCATCTTGTTGACGGCTGCGGTCGATCCCGAGCCGCAGAAGATCAAGCAGGTGTGGTCGTCGGCGTTGACGGCCTCCTTGATGCGGGCGCGGGCGTCTTCTCGGAGTCGAGTGGTTTGCAGCCCGGTGCCGCTGGACTCGGTGTGGGTGTTGGCGTAGCGAGGTAGCACCTCGTCACGGATGAAATCCTCGATGAAGGAAAGTGCCCGGCCGGATGCGGTGTAATCCGCATAGGTGACGCGTCGAGGGCCGAACGGCCCCCACATCACTTGGTCGTCACCGATCACGGACTCGCGGATCCGGTCGAGGATGGGGCTCGAGGGCAGGTCTTCACGCGCCGGGGGCGTGGCGAAGCGTCCGACGTCGATCCCGGGTGGCGGCCCATGCTGGTCCATGGGCCCAGAGTACGGCGGCATCGTGGTGCCCGCCCGCTCCTGCGAGACTTGCGCTGTGGTCGTTGCGTCCGTGCCCGTTGAGGCAGCTCCGCAGGAGCAGGTCGAGGAGGTCGTGGAGACCCAGCGCCCCTGGATAACCATCGTCTGGAACGACCCCATCAACTTGATGTCGTATGTCACCTATGTCTTCATGACGTACTTCCGCTATTCCCGCGAGAAGGCTGAGAAACTGATGAGCGACGTCCACCATGAAGGGCGAGCCGTGGTGTCGTCGGGAACCCGCGAGGAGATGGAACGAGACGTCGGCGCCATGCATTCCTACGGGCTATGGGCCACCATGCAGCGGGACGACTGACGAATTTCCGAGAAGACAGTTGGGTGACATGACGTACGGATTCCAACGCACCGCGACCGGGCGCATCGTGCTGCGCGTAGATCAAGTGGAGCGAGGTTTGCTGGCTTCGGTTGCCAGGCAGGTCATCGATCTCGTCAAGCCCCCGGAGCCCGATCCCGAGCAGGACCCGCTCGCCGCCCAATTGGGGTGGATAGATGGGGACGTCGGTATTTCTGACGACCCTGCCGTTGCCCGACTGCTACCCGACGCCTACGACGATCCTGATGATGCGCGGGATTTCCGCCGGTTCACCGAGCACGACCTTCGGCAATCGAAAGTGCAGCATGCAACGACAGTGCTCGAGGAGATCGAGCGATCAGGGGAGAAGATCTCGGTCGCCTCGCCGGACAGTTGGCTCCAGACCTTGAACGATGCGCGAATCGCCATCGGAACGCGTATCCAGATCTCCGAGGACAACCATGAGGAACTATCGAACCTGTCGGAAGAAGATCCGCGCGCCGGGCTCTTTCATGTGTACGACTGGCTGACTTTCCTGCAGGAGTCGCTCGTGCGGTGTCTGGATCCCACCCTTTACGGATTCACCGTCGATGATGCCCCGGTAGTCGACGATGACTGACGGCGACGAACAGACGCCCTAAACACAGACGCCCTAAGAACAGAAGACGGCGGATCGGATGCCGGGAACATCCGATCCGCCGTCTGGTTCTGTTGAGAACCCGCGGTTACTACCTCTACTTGCTTGAGGGAGCTTCCTCGAGTTCGTTCTCGTTGAACTCCGGTGAATCGACAGCGCTCTTTTCGCGAGCGATCTTGTAGATCAGCAAGCCGAAGAGACACTTGGCGAGAACGTCTGCCAGGGAGTAGCCGACCTGACGCCAAACGAACGCATCAGCGCCCTCGATGCCGAACATCGGGATCATGTACGAGATGGGGTAAACGCCCCACGTGGCCAGAAGGAGCCAGCGGAGACCGTTGACATCCTTCGAGACCTGTCCGGGCTGGGTCTTCGTCGCCTTGGTGAGCTCGACGAACAGCACGTACAGGATGTACAGGAACGGAATCGTGGACAGTGCGCCCCAGATGGCCTTCGGTGCGGTGTCGACGGCGATCTCGCCCGGGTAGCCCAGGATGATCATCAGCGCGGAAGCGGGGATGAGCTTCATGAGCAGGGACTTGCGCAGTGCACGCGGAAGGGCGAGGACGGCAATCGCCTCGAACAGCAGCAGCGGCACAGTGAGCAGCCAGTCGACGTAGCGGTAGCCCTCGTTGAAGCCCTCGCCATTGACGAGCATGTAGCTCATCGCGTTCATCGCGGTGGCTGCGGATCCCTCATCGACCGCTACGTACGAGTGACGGAACGAGTCGAAGATCCGGTAGTAGTGATACGCCGCGATCAGACAGACCATCGCCGAGACGACGAGTGCCTGTCGGTAGCGCGGAAGTACGCGGCCCTGGACCGCGAGAAGGAAGACGAATGTCGCCAGCATGGATGCCAGCGCAAACGACAAAATGTTGTAGACGGTTTGATATTGCGAGTAATCGAGTTCGAGAACTCCCACTCCAGCCTCCATGCTTAGGGGACGGCGGCCGGGCGGCTGCCGTCGGTCGTTTCAGGTGGCTGCGCGGTCTCCCGGTGATCGCTCAGCGGACAGAAGCGTGGTGGTTGACACACGCGAGCGCAAGTTGAACAAGCCGTGAATCGGCAATTGCGACACAAATGTGTCACGTTATGTCCGATTTATCCAGGCTAGGCTTATTGGGTGGCTCGAACACTCGTCCTCGCCCGAACCCTCGTCACTGAGCTGGTCGCGCATGCCCGGCGAGACCACCCGGATGAAGCGTGCGGTGTGATCGCAGGTCCGGATTACGGCGCCCCCGAGCGCTTCATCCCCATGGTGAACGCCGCGCGGTCTCCCACTTTCTACGAATTCGATTCCGGTGACCTGCTCAGGTTGTACCGCGAGATGGATGACCGCGATGAGGTTCCCGCGGTGATCTATCACTCGCACACGGCCACGCAGGCGTACCCGTCCCGAACCGACATTTCCAATGCATCCGAACCCGACGCCCACTACGTCCTGGTCTCCACCCGCGAAACCGGCTCCGAAGACGGCCCATTCGAACTGCGTTCGTTCCACATTGTGGATGGCGTGGTGACCGAGGACATCGTGGAGATCGTGGAATAGCGATTCGTCGACTTCGTCAAACTGCAAAGGGTTTGCACCTAATTCACCGGTAGTAGTGGATTCAACTATCGCCGCTTAGGCTTACTAGGCGTCGAAAGAGAGGTCCGTCCATGTCCGTGGAAGTCCGAGTTCCGACCATCTTGCGTCCCTACACAGGTGGGGAGAAGATCGTCACAGTTGAAGGAGCAACGCTTCAGGCGTTGATCGACAACCTCGACGCGAACTATTCGGGGATCGGCGAGCGGTTAATCGATGAGTCGGGTTTGCGTCGCTTCGTCAATGTGTACCTAAACGACGAGGACGTCCGCTTCCTCGACGGGTTGGCAACCGAGTTGAGCGACGGCGACTCCGTGACGATCCTGCCCGCGGTGGCCGGCGGCTGACGTGCGCTTCGATTCCCTCCTCGACTCCGTCGGTCGCACGCCTTTGGTTGGCCTGCCGACGCTGTCGCCGACGCCCGACATCCGGTTGTGGGCCAAGCTCGAGGATCGCAATCCGACCGGGTCGGTGAAAGACCGTGCCGCGCTGGCCATGATCACGAAAGCCGAGAAGGACGGACTGCTGCATCCGGGTTCGGTATTGCTGGAACCAACGAGTGGGAACACCGGGATCTCCCTTGCCATGGTGGCCAAGCAACGCGGCTACAAACTCATCTGCGTGATGCCGGAGAACACATCCGCCGAGCGCAGCCAACTTCTGTCGATGTGGGGCGCGGAGATCATCTATTCCCCCGCAGCAGGTGGCTCGAACGAAGCTGTGCGCGTTGCGAAGGCAATCGCGGAGGAAAATCCCGACTGGGTGATGCTCTACCAGTACGGCAACGAGGCGAACGCTCTCGCGCATTACGAAACCACCGGCCCCGAACTGCTGGCAGACCTTCCGACAATCACGCATTTCGTCGCGGGTTTGGGAACCACCGGGACGTTGATGGGTACGGGAAAATTCTTCCGCGAAAGCAAACCCGACGTTCAGATCATCGCCGCCGAGCCGCGGTACGGCGAACTCGTATATGGACTGCGCAATCTCGATGAGGGCTTCGTTCCCGAGCTGTACGACGAATCGATTTTGACGGGTCGCTACTCGGTGGGTCCGCGTGATGCCGTGCGCCGAACACGCGAACTTCTCGACAAGGAAGGGATCTTCGCCGGGTTCTCCACCGGCGCGATCCTGCACGCGGCACTGGGCGTGGCCAAGAAGGTCGAGAAGGCCGGGGAGTCAGCAGACATCGCGTTCATCGTGTGCGACGGCGGGTGGAAATACCTGTCCACCGGCGCCTACGAAGGCACTTTGGAGGAGGCCCAGGCTGCCCTCGAGGGCCAACTCTGGGCCTGACCGCACACCCTTGTGACGCGAATGGCCACTTCGTGTCTTTCCGGGCGACGAAGTGGCCATTCGGCGGCTCGGTAAAGCCGCGAAAGTGTCGGTTAGCGCATCTGACTGAACCAGACTTTCGCGCTGGCCGTGTTGACGATCAGCACGATAAGTAGGTTCACCAGAATTTGGATCCAGCCGCCGTTGCCGAAGTGGAAGAACCCGAAGACGATATTGATGACGGCAAGGACCGAGATCAGCATCTGTGCCGTGGCGCTTCCGGCGAAGGTCAACTGCGTGAGCCAGAAGTAGATGAGGCCGAGCAAAATCATCAAGAATCCGTTGAACCACAGGTAGAACGTGGAGACGGTGACTTCCTGGCCGAAACTGTTCACGTAGGTTGGATTGTCACCGAACGCGGACAACACGATCAGAATGCCGAACGTAAGGTTCAAAATGCCGGCCAGAGCGATCAGGATTCCTACGATCGTGACGCCGCCGGGGCGCTTGATTGCTGCGTCTGCTGCCATGTTCCCTCCTCGAGGAAGTTGCGCGATCACGTTGATCTCGCGCCCAACAGGGTAGGGACACGCGCACACGTACGGCTCATGACGCGCCGTACGCTTGTTCAATCATGACCAGTGACGCACCCATTGGGATCTTCGACTCGGGATTCGGTGGATTGACGGTTGCTCGATCCATCATCGACCAACTGCCGCACGAATCGATCCGCTACGTCGGCGACACCGAACGCGGTCCGTATGGTCCGCAGCCCATCGCCCGGGTTCGCGAGTACTCCCTCGAAATCATGGATCGCCTCGTCGACGATGGCGTCAAGGCTTTGGTGATCGCGTGCAATTCCGCGAGTGCGGCAACGCTGCGCGATGCTCGTGAGCGTTATGACGTTCCGGTGATCGAGGTCGTGCATCCGGCTGTGCGGCGCGCGGTGTCGGCTACCCGGTCTGGGGTTGTCGGCGTCATCGGGACTGAGGCGACGATTACGTCCAAGGCCTACGACGACGCCTTTGCTGCTGCACCCCACATATCGCTGCAGTCCCAGGCCTGTCCGAAATTCGTGGAACTTGTCGAGGCGGGAGTGACCAGTGGTGATGAAGCGCTCTCGGTAGCGAGAAACTACTTAGCCCCGCTTCAGTCGGCTGACATCGACACCCTGGTGCTCGGCTGCACCCACTACCCGCTCTTGACTGGGGTCTTGTCATACGTGATGGGGGATAGCGTCACCCTGGTCTCGAGTGCTGAAGAAACTGCGAAGGATGTCTACCGAGTGCTGGTTGCTGCCGACCTCCTGCGTGATCTCGAGGCGGGCCCACCCACCTACGAGTTTCTCGTCACTGGCGATCCGCGGGAATTCGAGGAACATGGCCGGCGCTTTCTAGGTCCCGAGGTTGGCAGCGTTAGTTCGCTGTAGTGCGGTCCACGTCCCGAATCGATCGCAGCGACAGAGTGATGATTCCTGTGAGTAGTAACGCCGCCGCAATGACTGGATAGACCGCCCGAACTCCCCATTGCTCGCTGGCGGCTCCCGTGATCAGCATTGCGAGCGGCGGGAAAACGTAGAACGCCGTTAGCTGGACGCTGAAGACGCGCCCTTGTTCTTGCGCAGGGATTCGGATCTGGACCAGTGTGTTGAGCAGCGGCTGCATTGGTCCCCAACTCAAGCCCAGGATGAAACCGAAGAACACCAGAATCGGAAGCGCCGGTAGAAATGCCATCGGAATAACGCCCAGTGCTGTGCCGATGAGAGCCACCTGAATGATTCGGTAGTGCGACATCCTCTTTGTGAGGGGCCCGTACGCGAGCGCTCCCAGGACACTGCCACCGGCCAGCGCGGCGATCACGAACCCGAGCCCTTCGGGTTGGGCACGGTCTTCGAAGTACACGGGCAGGATCACGCTCTCGGTGGGTAGGTAGACCCCGGCGAGAACCATGATCGCGATCGTCAATGTGCGAAGAGCCTTGTCGTGCCAGAGCGCGATGACGCCGCGAGTGAGCCCGGTCAGCCCAGTGGGGGATTCCTCGTGCTGGCGTGCTTCTTGACCCGCGTCCGACACCCGCATCGACGCGATACACACCGCGGCGATGACGAATAGGGCACCGGGCACCCACATTCCCTGCTCGGCTCCCAGGGTCGCGATGAGGCCGGCTCCAAGAAGTGGGCCGAGCGTCCATCCGGCGGCGAAGAGTGCCTCGTGGATTCCGTTCAACGACTCCAGACGGACTCCACCGGCCCGTGCTGCGTCGACGATCAGTGACTTGCGTGCGGTGTAGCCGGCCGGGTCCAAACTCGCTCCCACGACGGCAAGGATCAGGATCCACGACAGATCCAAACCAACCAGCCAGCCCACGATTGGGAAGGCGATCACCGAGATCGCCGAGGCGATGTCGGACAGCACGCTCATTGGCTTGCGCCCGTAACGATCGATGGCAATCCCGACCGCAGGAACCACCACAAGAGCGGGGATCGTGGACAGGGCCGCGACCAAGCCTGCGGCAGCTGCCGAGTCTGTCTTCTCCAGCACCAGCCACGGGATGATCACCATGACGGCCCCGTTGCCGACGCCGGATAGCAGGTTGGCCACCTGGAGCAGCACCACCGGCAATCGTCGCGTCAGCACGCTGGATAGTGTCATGTCCATGACGAGATCAGACGGACGCACTTCCGACCAACTTCGCCCGGTGACCTTCGAACGGAACTGGTCAGAGCACGCGGAGGGCTCGACCCTGGTCTCGTTCGGCAAGACCAAGGTGCTTTGCACCGCTTCCTTCACTCCCGGAGTTCCACGCTGGCTGAAGGATTCGGGAACGGGTTGGGTCACCGCGGAGTACGCGATGCTCCCTCGTGCCACTACCACCAGGAATCAGCGCGAGTCGGTCAAGGGAAAGCTCGGAGGCCGAACCCAGGAGATCTCCCGACTCATCGGACGCAGCCTTCGAGCCGTCGTTGATATGAAGGCGCTCGGGGAGAACTCGATCTTGATTGACTGCGATGTTCTCCAGGCTGACGGCGGAACCCGCACGGCTGCGATCACCGGTTCATACGTCGCGCTGGTTGATGCCATCACCTGGGCCGCGGGGGAGGGCCACGTGTCGGGTAATCCGTTGGTCGATTCGGTGGCCGCGGTGAGCGTGGGGATCATCGACGGTGAGCCGCGGCTCGATCTGCATTACGACGACGATGTCCGCGCCGAGACGGATATGAATGTGGTGATGACCGGTGCCGGCAACTTCGTAGAGGTGCAGGGAACGGCTGAGGGAGAACCATTCGATCGCGCGCTTCTCGACAACCTGTTGAACCTTGCTGCGGCGGGAATCGCCGATCTCACTGAGTTACAGAAAGCTGCACTTTCCGCATGACGCGGCGCGTCGTCCTCGCCACGCGAAATCAGCACAAGGTCACCGAACTTCGGCGAATACTCCACAGCGCTGGCGTCGATGTCGAATTGGTCGGTACTGACGAATTTCCTGATCTGCCGGATGTTGACGAAACCGGGAGCACTTTTGCGGCCAATGCACTGCTGAAGGCGAATGACGTGGCTCGGCGAACCGGTTTGGTAGCAATCGCCGACGACTCGGGCCTGTGCGTCGATGCTCTCAACGGGATGCCGGGAATCTTGTCTGCGAGGTGGGCTGGCGCACACGGCAACGACCGCGCAAATCTGGACCTGGTCTTGGCTCAAATCTCTGATGTTCCCGACAATCGGCGAGGCGCTGCCTTCCATTGCGCTGCCGCGGTTGCAACACCCGACGGAGACGAGCGGGTCGTGGAGGGCGTTCTCGAAGGCAGTCTGATCCGAGAACCCCGCGGCACGAACGGCTTCGGCTACGACCCCATCTTCACCCCCCGCGGTTATGTGCTCACCACTGCAGAGTTGACGCCCGATGAGAAGGATGCGATCAGTCACCGTGGACAGGCGCTCCGTGCGCTCGTGCCGGTGCTGAGTGAACTACTCTCCGACACAAGATTCGATCGCTAGAGGAGGAATTCCCACAATGGCTCAGGTCAGCGATCACTACAACGGTTCTGCTCCCTCGTACCACGAGCAGTACGACCGGGAGAAGATCTGGACCAACGAGGAATATCCGGCGAATTACTTTCGGTTAAACAAGGTGATCCGCATTTTGAAAGAGCGCGGAGCGAAGAGCGTTTACGAGCTCGGTGCCGCTGAGGGCAGCCCCATCATTCGCATTGCCAAGGATCTCGGTGTCGACGTTCGAGCGAGCGATCTCTCGAGTGAAATGGTCCGGCTGGGCAAGGAAAACTTCGAGCGCAACGGACTTGATCCCGACCTGCACAGCCAGGTCGACATCAATGACCGCGATGCCGTCCGAGCTGAAGCTGCCCGGGTGGGTCAGTTCGACGCCGTCATTGCGCTCGGTGTCATTCCCCACGTCGAAGACGACGCGTGGTTCGTCGAAGCGATGTCGATGTTCTTGAAGCCAGGCGGAACTTTGATCCTGCAGTTCCGCAACTCCATGTTCGCGATGTTCACGTTCAATCGCCTGACAAAAGAACTGATCCTCGACGATCTGCTCGCAAATGTTGGCCCCGAATTCAAGGATGCGGTCGCAAAGGACCTCGACCAGCGGCTGGCGGTCGACATGCCTCCAAAGCGTGAGTGGGATAAAGACGCCCCTGCGTACGACGAGATCCTGGCTCGATTCCACAACCCGTTCGAGTTAGCTGATGTGGTCAAGGAGCAGGGTTTCGAAGACCTTTCCTTCGGTTGGTACAACTTCCACCCGACCTACCCGATGATCGCGGGCGGAATCGATCCGACGGAATACCGTCGTCAGCAGATCGAGCTCGAGGACGACGAGTCCTGGCGAGGAATGTTCCTGTGCTCCGCAGGGATGATCATCGCCACGAAAAATTAGGGGGTTCGCGCAAACGCTCGGTCCGGTGCGGAAGGCGGGATTTGAACCCGCACGCCCGAAGGCACTGCGTCCTAAGCGCAGCGTGTCTGCCGTTCCACCACTTCCGCGAGATCAACAGTCTAAGAGTCGCTATCCGGCCCGTCGCCGCGACACCTGCCGGCAATAGGTCGGCGTCTGACTGTGGCAATTTGGGCACAGGTATCTGAGGTTGGACTCTTCGTTGTTCCATGGATCTCCATCGATGTGATCGACATGCAAAACCAGATTGACCCCCATCCAGGCATCTGTTGCCTTGCACCAGGCGCAGATTCGGGGCACCCCGACTTCGTCGAGTGCACGTCGGAGAAGGTGTGGTTTTTCTCTTGGACTCTCAGGGTCCCGCTTCACGAGAATCTCGGAAGCCGACTTCCTCGGATAGCGTCGTCCCCGGTTACTTGCCTGGCCCGTGAAGTGAGATGTGTCGAGTTTTGCTCGCTTAATGCGCTTGCTGATGTTGAAATGTGAGCCACCGGCGGGCTTGATCCCAAGTAGTCGCATGACACCAGCTATTGAAATCGAATCTGCGACGGCTTGAGCGAGTTGATCATCCGTGTACCTGTACTTAGTCATGCCCCACGCTAAAGCGGAGGTGTGACATGTATCCGTAGAAACAGGAGCGCTACAAATGCAATTCGCGGATCAGTTTCGCGACGTGACCGGTGGCCTTCACGTTGTAGAAGGCGTCCGTAATCTTCCCGGTTCCCGAGATGACGAACGTCGAGCGAATCACCCCGGTGACGCTCTTTCCGTAGAGCTTCTTTTCGCCCCAGGCTCCGTACTTCTCCATCACCCGGTGGTCAGGATCCGACAGCAGGGTGAACGGCAGCCCCTCGGTCTTTGCGAACTCGGCCAATTTCTCGGGGGAGTCGGGGGAGATGCCGACAACGACGAATCCTGAGTCGGCGAAGGTCGCGAGGTTGTCGCGGAAGTCGCACGCCTGCTTTGTGCAGCCGGGCGTCATCGCGGCTGGATAGGCGTACAGGAGGACACGGGAGCCACGTTGGTCTTTGAGTGCCCAGCGCTCGCCGGTGGCGGTGGGCAGCGTGAAAGTCGGTGCGGTTTCTCCGGGTTCCAAGCGGGTCATCGTCAAACCCTAGGGGCCCTTGTTGCAAGTCATTTGCAAGTAAATAACTTTGGCCGTAGGCTCGTATGGTGCATTTCGCCCGGAAAACTTCCTTTGTCGCAGCTGTCGTCGGGGCCTTCGCCCTGAGTGGGTGCGCCAGTTCCAACGGCGACGACGCAGCCACTGACACCAGCAACGCCGGTGGCGAGGTGGGCTCGAATCGAGTGCTCGTGGCGACGACCGTGTCGCCGATCACCTCGATCGTCTCCCGGGTGGGTGGCGACTGCGTCGAGATCCGCGGCATTGTTCCCGAAGGAACCAACTCGCACACCTTCGAGCCTGCGCCGTCGGTCGCCGCGCTGCTCAGCGATGCGGACGTGGTCTTTATCAACGGCCTCAAGCTCGAGGATCCGACGCTGGCGATGGCCGAAGCGAACATGCGCGACGATGCCGAACTTGTCGAACTCGGAACCGTGGCTCTTCCCGAAGAGGACTACATATTCGATTTCTCCTTCCCCGAGGAGGAGGGCAAGCCGAATCCGCATCTGTGGACCGATCCCACCTACGCCATCGAGTACGCCGACATCGTCCGCGAGGTGCTCAGTGAGCGGGATCCCGCATGCGCAGATCAAATGCAGAAGAACTTCGATTCCTTCGCTGCTCAGGCGAACGAACTCGCCGATGCGGTGCGTGAGGATCAGCGATCCGTTCCCGAGGGTGGGCTGAAGCTCGTGACCTATCACGATGCCTACGCGTACTTCGCAGACAACTTCGGTTGGAAAGTCGTGGGTGCCGTGCAGCCGAGCGACTTCGCCGATCCGACGCCGGCGGAGGTGGTGACCCTCATCGAGCAGATTCGAGCCGAAGGTGTGCCGACGATCTTCGGATCGGAGGTGTTCCCCTCTGCTGTCCTCGAGGAGGTCGGCAACGAGACCGGCGTGCGGTACGAGCAGTCCCTTCGCGATGACGATCTTCCCGGTGAGCCGGGTCAAGACGATCACTCGTGGCTGGGCCTCATGCAGTACAACTTCGCCACCATGATCGAGGGTTTGGGCGGAGAGGCCCCGAATGTGCGCTCGGTCGATATCACGAGCCCCAGTCCCGACACTGCGGACTACCCGCAATGACCGGTACGGGTGTCGGACCGGAGTTGATCCGACTCACGGGAGTGGACGCGGGATACGACCACCAGGTGGTGCTCCATGACGTCAATGTGCACGTGCATGAGGACCAATTCACCGGCATCGTCGGGCCTTCGGGGTCCGGCAAGACCACCCTTCTGCGACTGCTCCTAGGCATCGTCAAGCCGATGAGCGGGTCCATCGATCAGCGCCCTAACCTGCGTACGGCGTACGTTCCTCAGCTCGAAACAGTCAACTGGGACTTCCCGATCACCGTCGTTGAATGCGTCCTGATGTCGGGCTCTTCTGCACAGGGTCGACGTTTCTCTACCCCATGGGCGAGTGCCAGGGAGAAGAGCGCTGCGATGTTGGTTCTCGAGCGGCTAGGCATCGCGCAGTTCGCTGATCGACAGATCCGACAACTATCCGGTGGTCAACAGCAGCGGATGTTCTTGGCGCGAGCTCTCTACCGGCAGCCGCAGTTGTTGTTACTCGACGAGCCGACCAGCGGTGTGGATGTTTCGACCAGGCATGACGTGCTGCACCTTCTAGCGGACCTGCATGAGGACGGGGTCGCGATTGTCCTGACCACACACGATCTCAACGGAATGGCAGCTCATCTTCCGCATCTGATTTGTGTCAATCACCGGGTGATCGCCGACGGCACACCCCAGGACGTCATTCGGCCGGAAGTCCTCGAGCAGACGTACGGCGCCCGTATGGAAGTTCTCGAGCACCTCGGAATGCGAGTGGTGGTCGACGATCATCGCGAGCAACCGTCGAGGGTGGAGGCGTGATGGAGGCGATCCTCGAACCCCTCGGATACAGCTTCTTCCTTAAGGGTTTGCTCGTGGCAGGACTGTCCGGTGCACTCTTGGGATTCATCGGCGTGTTCATCGTCTTGCGTGGCATGAGCTACATCGGTCACGGACTGTCGCATTCGATTTTCGGCGGATTCGCAGCTGTGCAGTTATTCGCCGCACAGTTCTACATACTCGGTGCCGGGCTCTGGGGTATTGCTTCAGCTCTCGCGATTAACAGCGTCTCTAAGCGAAGTCGACTTGGCGCGGACGCTGCGATCGGTGTGATCACCACGGCTTCCTTCGCTCTCGGTGTGGCGCTGTTCGCCCGTTTCGGATCCAGTGGGCCATCGTTCGAGAACGCTCTCTTTGGCAGCATCCTGGGTATCTCTACCGAGCAGATCGTGGGCCTGGCGGTCGTATCGCTGCTTGCCGTTGGCTTTGTATTCCTTCGTTACCGAGCACTGCTGTTCTCGACGTTCGACCCGGAGGTGGCTGATGTGTCGGGTGTTCGTGTTGGTCGGATCGAAGCCCAACTCATGATCGTGCTCTCGTTGTCTATTTTGGCGACGCTCACTGTTATCGGCGTCACGCTGGTCGCCGCGATGCTCGTCATTCCTGCGGTTGTTGCACGGATGCTGACCGATTCCTTCGGCCGAATGCTCGCCTGGAGCACGGCCGTCGGCATCTTCAGTGGCCTCGTCGGCATGTACGTCAGCTACTACGCGGAGGTCCCGTCCGGGACCATGATCGTCCTCGTGGGCGCGGCGATCTTCCTCATCGTCTTCGCTTTCGCCGGCAGTTCTCGGCGACGAAAGTCGGCCGGGCTCGATTCACACGTGGAGCCGGTGCCGGCGGCAACGGTCGTTCGATAACGCCCCGGCAATCCACCGACGTCGGAGGGCGACTGTGGCCCCCGTAGGCTGAACCCGAAACGTACGTCGATAAAGACTCATCACGAGGGAACGAGAGGACATCCAATGGACGACTCCACACCCACCTCACCGGCCTCGTCGGCACCATCGACCTCCCTCGTTGACCTGCAAACCCACGTAGCTGCTGCGCGCGAAGAGTTGGTCGCTTCATTGGTGAGCCTGAAGTCCGAGACGACCCCTGCGGCGCTGGCGCAGCGTGGCCTCGGTGCCGCGAAGGGCTGGTTCACCGATGAGTACGGGGGAATCCGCCCTGATCGAGTGGCCATTGTTGGTGCGGTTGTCGTCGGATACGTAGCGATCAAGTTGATCGGGCGGCGTCGTCGTTGACTTCAACCCACGAGCAGCACAGCACCACGCCATCGATTCCCGACACTCGGCCTGCGCTCGATGGATCGGTGCCGATAAAACTCCTGCATGATCGAGTGCTCGTCCGTGAGGGCGGCGAGGACGGCGAGCGGCGTTCCAGTGGGGGCATCGTCATTCCCGCCACCGCGCAAGTGGGGCGCCGGCTCAGTTGGGCCAAGGTTGTAGCGGTCGGACCCAATGTGCGCAGCGTCGAAGTGGGCGACTCGGTGCTCTTCGAGCCCGAGGACCGAGGGACCGTCGAGTTGCAGGGCATCGACTATGTGCTCCTTCGCGAGCGAGATCTGCACGCTGTCGCGGCCGGGCGGCACGCGACGTCCGGCACGGGCTTGTACCTGTAGTCGTGTCCAACTCCGAACGGCCGGTCCTTGTCGGTGGCACAGGGCGTAGCGGTTCGACCATCGTTGGCCACCTGCTCGATCATCACCCTGAATTGACCCTGACCCGTCCGATGGAAGTCCGCTTTATCACGGGTAACGACGGCATAGCCGATGCCCTCGCCGTTGCCACCCGCAAGCCCGGATCCGCCAAAGCCGAGTCAGCAGCGCGCTTGGCCGTCAGTCGTCTGCTTGAGCGCTGGTTTGAACGCGCTCCCGACGTTGGCCTGCACACGTCGATAGATCGCAATGAACTGGTTGATCTATGCGATCGGTACCTTGAACGCAGCGAAACCGATCCACTCGGCGCGGCGAAGTCGATAACTCGCGACATCATGGCCAAAGTTGCCGGCGCGCTTGGCGCGGATCGGTGGGTGGACACCACACCGGCAAATGCCCGCAAGGCTGACCGCCTCGAGCCCATTTATCCGGAGTCGACCGTCATCGTGGTGAATCGAGATGGCCGTGATGTTTCTGCATCCTTCGTCCATCAAACCTTTGGCCCGGACGACGTCTTCGATGCACTCGATCAATGGGAGCAGCGGATGCTCCGTATCCACAATGCAGCGATGAACTCCCGCCCCGAGCGCATCGTCCAAGTGGATCTGGTGGATCTGGTGCACAAGGCGCGCGGTGAGACGGTCGAACAAATTTGTGCGGCAATCGACGTGCCCGTCGATAGCGGGATGCTGGAGTGGTTCGACGCCAACATCACACCTGCTGGAGCCCATGGAGGGCGGTGGCGCCGAGACTTCGACGCAGACACGGTCGCTCGGATCGATGACGCGTACCTATCGATCTGCGAAAGACTCCTCGGGGCCGGAGTGCGCATCCCACCCGGTGAGTAAGAGCCCCGAGCTTCCGGCATGATCGCCACGTGATCGACTGCATCGTTATCGGCGCTGGCCACAACGGGCTCGTGGCGGCCGCCTACCTCACCCGGTCGGGACATTCAGTGCTCGTTCTCGAGGCAAGCGACAAGGTCGGCGGAGCAGCGATCTCGGCCGAAGTCTTTCCGGGTATGGGTGCTCGCCTGAGCAAGTACTCGTACTTGGTGTCGCTTCTCCCATCTTCAATCGCTCGAGACTTGGAGATCGATGTCCCGTTGGCCCGTAGGAGTGTCGCCTCCTACACACCCGATCCCGAAGACCCGAGCCGTGGGCTGTTGATCTCCTCAATGGATTCCGGCGCGACGACGGCGAATATCACCGAATTCACCGGAGATGAGTCACAGGCACGAGCCTGGAATGACTTCTACGCCCGCACGGAAGCCATGGCTGCAGTGTTATTCCCATCCCTTACCGAACCCCTGCAATCTCGCGATGAGTTCAAGGCCCGAATCGATGAAGCCAACTGGGAGGACTTTGTCGAACGTCCGCTCGGAGAAGTTCTGGAGAGAACTTTCCACAATGACGTTCTTCGCGGAGTCGTTTTCACCGACGCCCTGATTGGCACCTACGCGGCGGCCGAGGATTCAACACTCCATCAGAACATCTGTTTTCTCTATCACGTGATTGGACAGGGAACGGGCCAGTGGGATGTACCGATTGGTGGGATGGGAGCTATCACGTCACAACTGGCTGATCGCGTGCGTGCAGCCGGTGGCGAGATTCGCACCAATGCGGAGGTCATTGCCGTGAGCGATCACGGTGGCGAGATCTCCGTCACGGTGTGTGAAGGTGGCTCGGAATCGACCTACGTCGCACGAACGTTGGCAGCGAACTGCGCCCCCGCAGTCCTCGACCGGCTGCGAGGGCGCCCATCACAACCGATCGATGATCTCGATGCCGGGGCGCAGGTGAAGGTCAACATGCTCCTGGCGCGGCTTCCTCGCCTGCGTGATGAATCGGTGGATCCGGTCCAGGCGTTTAGCGGAACCTTCCACGTCAACGAGGGCTACCGCCAACTGGCTGACGCCTATCGAAAGGCCGGCGCCGGTGTCTTGCCTCAGCCGCTACCGGCGGAGATCTACTGCCACAGCTTGAGTGATCCGAGCATTCTGTCCGAGGACTTGCGGTCACAGGGCGTTCACACGTTGACGCTGTTCGGACTCCACACGCCGCACTCACTTTTCTCAACGGACTCAGGCCCGGACAAGGACGCTGTCCTCGAGGCTGTCTACGCCACGTTGGATTCGGTCCTAGCCGAGCCGATCGCGGACTGTCTGATGCTCGATTCGCAGGGCAATCCGTGCATCGAAATCAACACAACCGCAGATATCGAACATGATCTTCGGATACCGACCGGCAATATCTTCCACACACCCTTGACGTGGCCCTGGGCTGATTCTGAAGACGAGATTGGTTCGTGGGGAGTGGAAACCGACTCGCCGCGCATCGTCATCTGTGGCAGTGGGGCCAAGCGAGGTGGAGGTGTCTCCGGCATACCCGGTCACAACGCCGCCCGTTGCCTGACTAGCGTTCTGTCAACGCCGTAGCCGACCCCAATCCCTTAGCGAGGTGCTCGATGACTGCTCTGACGTCGGATGTGATGGCCGGGAAGATCGTTCTTGTCGTCGGAGGCACTCAGGGGCTGGGGTCTCATATCGCGCGTCGTGCGGCTGAATCCGGTGCCGAGGCGGTAATCGTCAGCGGTCGCAACGCTGAGAAGGGCCGGGCGGTCGCCGATGAACTGACGGCGCTCGGCTCCCAGGGTGCATTCGTCCAGGCGGACATCAGCGACCCGCAGACAGCACTTGATCTTGTGGAGAAGGTGGTGTCGACCTACGGGCGAGTGGACTGCGTTGCCAACGTCGCGGCCACGACGAGTCGCGGAAGCCTGGTTGACACCACTCCCGAACGGTTCGATGAGCACATGAACATCAATCTGCGCGGCCCGTTCTTCGTTATGCAGGGTGCGGTCAAAGACATGCAGCGGCGATCGGCGCCGGGAACGATCGTCAACATCATGAGCATCGCCTCACACGGAGGTCAGTCCTTCTTGGCTCCCTACGTCGCGAGCAAGGCGGGTCTGGGTGGTTTGACGAAGAACGCCGCCTACGCCCACCGGTTCGACAAGATACGTATCAACGGTGTCAACATCGGATGGACTATCACCGACGGTGAAGAGGTTGTCCAGCGCACCGCGCACGGTGCGACCGATGGCTGGGTCGAAGAGGCCAGCGCGAAGTTGCCGATGGGAAAACTCGGCCAGCCGGACGAGATCGCTGATTTCATCGTCTACCTGTTGTCCGATCGATCCGGAGTCGTGACCGGCTCGATTATCGACTGGGACCAGATTGTGATCGGTGGGCACGACTAATAGCGAGCTTGCCGATCGGCCGGCTGATCTCAGGCCAGATTCTTGTCCAGGAACTTGCCGACCTGCTTGATCGAGTTGCTCCACGGGCCGTAGAAGTAGTGTCCGGCACCCTTGTACTCGACTAGTCGGTTCTCGACTCCGGCTTTGTCGAGGGCGCGTTTGGTCGCCCTCGCCCACGAGATTTCGCAGGTGTCGTCCGCCGTCCCATGGAAGGCCAAGACCGGTTCGGTGATGCGGAAGAAGTAGTTGCGTGAAGACATTCGCTTCCACACTTCCGGGTTCTCTTTAGGTTCACCATATTTCTTCAGAATGCGATCGCCGATCTCGTAGTTCTTGCGTTGCCACCTGTTGAAGTTGTCTTCGGCGTTCGAGCTCACCGAGGCGTAGGTGATGGCGGCATCGAAGACCCCGGGGGCGATCGTCAACGCCTGGTAGGCGACGCCACCGCCCATGGATCGACCGAGTAGCGCAACTCGTTCGCCATCTATCCACGGGATGTCGGAATTTCGCAGCGCGAGTACAGCGTTGATGACGTCTTCGGCATACCCCAGACGCATATTCACATCGCTGCGCGGGTCCTTGTCCGAGCAGGCGTGGTTGCGGTAGTCCACATGCAACACCCC
>Ga0181589_10001271_pt1 | contig 19446 bp, 17 predicted proteins | sample 071ome_25_FD_132444 | JGI IMG/M metagenome (GOLD analysis project Ga0181589, IMG submission 132444) | Coastal salt marsh microbial communities from the Groves Creek Marsh, Skidaway Island, Georgia - 071410BT metaG (megahit assembly) | ecosystem: Environmental > Aquatic > Marine > Intertidal...
ACGAACGCACTCGATACTCCGTGCACGGCAGTACCCGCTCGTCCATCCACGCGTCCTGACACGGTCTATCCTATACGGCGCGCGAGCGACCGCCAGAACGAACGGAACGAACGGACGACCAGGGCGAGTTCTGCCCCGGATGGAGCGAGAGGCCCCGACCTCGTACGGCGGTGCGGGTCCGTCCTCCCGCCCGGCGCCATCCCGCGCTGCGTTGGGCGAAGTCAAGGCCCTGTTAGACCTCGAAAACCTGCGCATTCGCGACCAGCTGTTCGGAACGCGCGGGTATACGCTCGGAGCTCGCTACCAGCTTCCTCGCAAGATTCCCTTGCGGATAGAGCCCAAGACGTACTTCGCGAATGAGCGGACGTTTCTGTCGTGGTTGAGCATGGCGACCACGCTCGGGTCGGTGGGGACGGCGATTGCCGGGTTTGCCGTGGCGGACGAGAAGGCGATAACGAAGCACGGGATCAAGGAGAGTACGGTGGAGTTGATGGCGCTGTTGATGATTCCGATCAGTCTGCTGATGATCGCGTATGCGCTGTTCTCGTTCTATAACCGGAGCGAGAGCATCCGGAAGAAGCAGATAGGGTATTTTGACGACAAGATCGGGCCGGTCGTGGTGGCGCTGGTGGTGGAAGGGGCGCTCGTGTTTATCATGGTGAGTGCGCTCAAGGACGTCTTTGTGAATTGATCGATAGATACGTTATGAGGCAATGCAAAAAAAATCGACTCGTAGTATAATAGGACCGGCGTCGTCGACGTTGGAGATGATCGTCGAGGCAGCCACTTCCGTTCTTCGGTTCTTCCGTTATGCCGCCGCCTCGCCCTCAGCAGTTCACCAGACAGTTGCCGTTCGAATCGTACAGCGGGATCGGTCCGTCCGGCATCTTGTCGTAGCCACCGTCGAAGGCACCAGTGTCCTCGTATGCACCAGTGTCCTCGTATGCGCCACTGCCGCCGCCGCTCCGCACGATACCGGAGATGAAATCGCCGTCGTTGGGCGCGGTGAACACATCGTCGGTGTCGGAATCTGACATCATGTAGCAGACGCCGCTGTCCCGGCTGTCACCCACCCAGGAGCAGTCGAAGCTCGCCCAGGTCCAGGCGGCACAGTTGCCGTTCTGCTGGCAGGCACTTTGGCAGTCCGAGTAGCGGCGCGCAATGTTGCCCACGCAGTTCAGAATGCTGTTGATGCGACGACCGTATATTGTCTTGCCGGTCATGAGGGTGTAGTCGGAGATGGGCAACATGCCGCCCCCCGGCATGGTCCAGTCGTCATTGGAGCCATAGTTGGGGTCCTCGTACGCGCCACTGCCACCGCCGCCGTTGAAATTGTTGGGGTCCTCGTACGCCTCCTCGCCGTCAAACTTGTCCTTCTTGTTGTTTCCTCCCTTCTTGTTGTTTCCTCCCTTCTTGTTGTTTCCTCCCTTCTTTTGCGCCTTTTTCTTGGGCCAGTTCTTCACCTCGATGCGCGTGTCGTCATACCCGGAGATGGCCCAGCTCGACTTTTCCTTGCGCAAGCTCCTGTCCCCTTTCTTGTACAGCTCACACCGCTTCACGTCCCCGGGAAGGTATGTGAAACGCGAGCAAGACGGGTTCTTCTTGCACTTGACCCAGCACGAGTGCGAAGACTTCAAGCGAAACACCTCGATCGGCGTAGACCCGACGTAGCGCGTCTTCCGCTCCAACTTTGCCTTCCTGAATTTTTTCGCCAGCAGCTCACGTGCCGACGCCGAAAAGAAAGAGATGTTATCCGTCAGAGACCCTGCGGTGGGGGGAGGGGGAAGCGGGGTGTAAGGATTCGTGTGCGTGTTTCGTGCGGCGACCCTATACCCCCGCTTGTGTGTGGGCCTAGCGATCTCGATGGCACGTACCGGCGGCAACGGCGTTGATATGGGCCAACGCCACGACCACGAGTATAAGTGATCTAGAAATCATGATTCGCGGCGCGAGAGACGGAATGCAGTCCCGTATGGAGGCGGCTGTAGAGGACAGAAATTCACGGTTGATTCGGTGTTCGAAAAAATGCTGGCGTCTTCCCGCTCTTCTCGTGGACGATCGGTACGTATTCCGCGCACAAGATTGTATATTAAGTGCTCTGGCCCGGCGCTGTGGCCACATTGTAAGGACCCGAGGCTGAGTACGGGCTTCATCGCCAGTGCCGGGCTTAGCTCTCTCTATCCCCTTGTTGGCGGACGCTGTCAGACCCGGCCGCAGACGTCGATGACGCCCAACTGCCGTTAATCGGGCTTTTTGGGTGATTTGAGTTGGGGTTGACGCGATCGGAAGCACGCCAGACTGGCACAGCGACGGGCTCGAGGGAGCCACCATTCACCGAGGGGAATTTGAATCTGGAGACCACGAGGAGGCCCGCCTGCGCTCCGTTCGGGCGTTGACCGCCCCAGGGGGGGCGCATTGGGCATATAAGAGCACAACGTGGCCCATTCGAGGAAGAAGGGCCGCGATCGCGTCGTCGTCGCCGAAACACCGTCCACTCAGGTCGTTCCTCCGCGGGGAGGCCCCGGGGCCCCGGGGGTCAGCGAGTTGAATTTTCTTTGTTCTCCACCTGACCTAAAACGCGACGAAGACTCTGACGACGAGCGTCTCTCTCTATACCATGCTGCCCCGCAACCTGCGACGCCCTCAACGCACCGACTGCTAGAATTTCAAATTTCTTCAATTCAATCCCAACGAAGAAGAATAACCCCCGTTCGCGATGGAAGAGAGGAACAAGCAGGTCCTCACGGACTGGCAGGACTTCAACCGCAGCGACCAGCGCACGTATTGCTGCTACCCACCCGGCAGGTACGTACGGTTGTTTCGAGACGCGATTCCCACCCAGCACCTCCCTCCTCGTCACGCCCTCCCTCACGCCCCACCCATCCCCCCTTCGCCCGTCGCCCGTCGCCCGTCGCCACGCAGCACTCGACACAACCAGAATTACGTCTACACGACGCTGGTGGAGGTGAATAACGGAAACGCACTGCAAGTTCCCACGCGGGAGATCAACCTCATCGGCGTGGTCACCGACTGGGAGGAGCCGCGCAAGACGCGGGGTCCGGATTTGATGACTTCAGTCCGCCTGGCCGACCTCACGGGGACGGTCGAGGTGCGGTTCTTTGCCAAAAATCGTGATCTCCTCCCGCGGCCGCGCAACGTTGGCGACATCTTGCGCCTTCACAGGGGCACCGTCTCGGTGTACACAAAGTACCGAGAGACTGGAGACGGTGGTCCCACAGAGCCTGAGACCACGACCACCGTCGTGGCTTCCCTGTCCAAGTCGCGGGCGTCGTGGACGCTGTTCCGGGGGGACGTCGTGCACGACAAGGACTCCGAGGAGGAGTTTCAGCCGTATGCCCACTCGCATACGCTATACACGATGAACACACAGTGTATGAAGCTGATCGAGATTCAGCGACACTTTTCCAGGAACGGTTCGTGGCGGAGCGAGCTGCTGGAGAACAAGGCCAACGAGGGGGAGAACTACCGGCGCATGATCAAGTCGGCGTTTGCGAGCGGGCGGGAGGACATCAATCACACGTTTCACGACCTCATTGCATTGGTTGTGGCGGTGGAAAAGGACTCGTACCACTCGCACCACGGCAAGACGATCGTCTGGGTCTGGGACGGCACCAACGCGCCGCCGTATCCGCCCAACATCGACTTGCGGTTCCCCAAGGAGCGGCTGCTGCAGTCGGATATGACGCTGGATCAGCTGGAGATCGACAAGCTGATGCAGATCATGTACAGGAAGGAGCTGGACATGAAGCTGGTCAAGTCGTGTCCGCCCCCCTTTGGGACGATAGTGCCCATCCTGTTCCCGATGAGCGTCAAGGCGTTCGACCTGGAGGACCCGCCGATCGGGCGGTGGATCAGGATCCGGAACCTCGGGTTCACGCTCGTCGACTCGCAGCTGCAGGGGTTCTTCACGCAGAACACCAAGTACCAGATGTGGCGGGTCGAGGACGACAAGATGCTCGAGGCGAGCCTGAAGGAGCCGTACGGGCCGTCCGAGGGGTGCCTGGATATCGACTACGGCAGCATCAAGTCGGAGGTGCTGGACAGCGTCCGGCCGATCACCAACATCAGGGACGTGCTGTGGCGGGCCAAGGACATTGTCAACAGCGCGGACGACCAGCGAGAGTGCGAGTTTTTCCGCATCCGGTGCCGCATCATGACGGTTTGGCCCGGGCAGAACGACATAACGTCCGTCTGCGTTCCCAGACGCAGCGTGCCCGAGTCTCTGCTGGACGTGGACGCCGACCCGGACGACGAGTGGCTGTACGCGTGCAGGTTCACGCTCGAGGATGCCACCGGCAGCCTGATCGCCGACCTGTTCGGTCGGGAAGGGGCATATTTCTTTTCCGATATCGCGTCGGCGTGCGACCTGTCTTCCGAAGAGAACCATGGCGCGCTGCAGAAGCTCAAGGAGGCGTTCTTGGCCCTGCAGAGCCGGGCGGAGATGAGCCCGCGGGACCTGCAGCTTGGCATCTGGCTGGACGTCTGCCTGGTCATGTTCTGGCGGGACCAGAACACGGCTGGATATAGGATCTTCGGGACTAGACTGCTGGACAAGGCGGCGTGGGGCGATGGCGGGGGTGTCGTCGAAGGGGACGTCTAGACAAGTCGAACGAGAACGAAGGCTTCGTTCAGTCCACAGATTGGATGATACGGATTGATATATTGATTGGGTAATGCGACGATGTTGTATGCAGCACCACCCGGCCGGGTGCCCGTCATGCAGGGCAGCGTAGTACGTGTAGCCCCCAGGTCTGGGAGCATTCGAGCTCGAGCTAAACCGAAGGACGACGACGAAGAGGGCGACATCATCGAGCGGTTCGTCTCGAAGCTGTTCGGCAAGCAGGCACTGCAAGACCAGAACCCCGGAGGTCTGGCTCGGCTCGATAACCCCGAGATGTACTACGCGCCTGTCGACAAGTTTGCCGAGCCGCTCCCGAGCGACACGGGTGACATCAGGCACTATCGGCAGCTCCTGGCGGACACCCAGCTCGAAAAGACGCCGCTCGTCAAAGTATTCGATACGGAAGTAGACGGGTGGGGTATGGAGGCCTTTGGAAAGCGGCTGTACACGCTGGGGGCGACGCTCGTGGTGGTCAAGCTGGCGAGCGGGGAGGTCTGCGGCGGCTACAATCCTTCGGGGTGGATCGGCCTCGGCGAGGACAGAAACTCGATGGCGGCCTTCCTGTTCTGTTGGCCCAACGGCAAGGTCCAGGAGCGGCCCATCAAGCTGGCAAAGCGGGGCGGCGCGGCGCTCTCGGTACTGGACTATGTAGAAAAGGGGATATGTTTTGCGCCAGACGGGTTGGCGTGTATGGTGCCCGGGAACGAGAAGGTAGCGCGGAGTAAACTCGGACCATACTACGACGTGATGCCCGGCGGGGCCAAGACGTTGTTCAATGACGGAAAGAAGCAGGCCGACGTGGAGCGGATCATGTGCTACTGCAGCGCCGACGGCCCAGAGACGTACGAGCTGGACGGGATCGTGTGGAAGACGGGCCGTGGGTGAGCGAACGTTGGATATCGTCTTGCTTCGGGGGTTACGTTGATTTGGGGATGTCAAACATGTCGAGGGCGACCTCGACCACGTGCTTCAGATTCGGGACAATGTCGGGATCCTGCGACGACAGAAACTCGTCGCAGTCCCACCAGAAGGCGTCGTCCGCGTCGTCAGCCGCCATCGGTGGCCGCCGAGGGTCCGCTACGGTCGCAGCCACCTCGATAATGCCGTAGTGGTATGTAATTTTGTCCAAGTCGCTCTCGCTCGCGTCCACGTCGCTCATAGCCATGACATCGACGGCTGTGAACGGGACCGGGTGTGCCAGGTCGCGCGACCGCAGGTATGCCTCGGGCACCCTGGTCGCGCCGACTCGTACGACGTTCCGAAGCAGGGCGGTGTCGTGTCGCAGGTCGACGTCGCATTCTTCTCGCGCCTCGCGGATGGCACACTCGACGACCGTCTCGCCGAGCTCCTGCCGGCCGCCGGGAAAGCTGATCATGCCTTTCGAGGGCGGTTTCCCCCTCCGTATGAGGAGCACCTCGGGATTTGGGTTCTCGACCAGATGCCGGAGTATAACCACGCCGATGCCCACCGCAGGCCGCCGTTTTGCGACATTCGTCGAGGCAAAAACGGATCTGAGCATGGATATGCAACCCATAGCGTCACGAACGAATTACAGCTTGGGGACTCGGTAGAGGACGATGGCCTCGTTGTCGTCCACGAAAAACAGCCCGGCAGTCGTGGAGTTCAAAACATAAAAGCGCACCGGCCACATCCCGTCGTCGTCTCGGTCCTCGTCAAAGTGACTGAAGTACGAGCTCCGCCCGACGCAGTAGCCGAGCGGCGCCCCGCCGCTGGGTTCCCCGTCGTCGAGCTCCAGCGCCTCCATGCCCAGGCCGATGTCACGCTCGTCCTCTCGGATCTCCACGTTCCCAAACTCTTTGAACCTGTTGAAAAGCTCGACCTCGTCAGCATCCCACTCGGTGTGCTGTGCGGCCTTGATCCTCCATATTGTCGCGCCGAATTCGTGAAACCCTGGTCCCGACAGCTTCGTCCCCACGATCTCCGCGGCGCTCGACCGGAAATCGTACTCGACCGAGATCACCTCGAACTCGTCCTCGTCAATCTCTGCGGACCATAGCCCCGCCAGAGGATGCCGCTTGCTCGCCACGGGCATCACCACGCGTTTGAGATGGCGGAGCTGGGCAAAGCGGTTCCGGGACGATCGCCGTCGCATCTTGGAACGCTGCTGGACGTTCTGACTCATGAACTGGCCCCAAGCTTGTCTGAAAGAATTCTCCGGCGACGCGCCCATCAGCGGGGAATCGCGTGACGACAGTGATCTGGGCGTGCCGAAACCGACGTCCGCCACGTCGATGGACGCGGCGTTCGTCACGGGCGTCCGATCGGGCGTGTACGGGTCGCGCCGGTCCTGATCGTCGTGCGTCCAAATGCCCACAGTGGATCCCTCCCACGTCACAGTCCTGAGCACGTCCATGGACGGTCGAATGCTGCAGAACGTCGCGTAATCCTGACGAACGAGCGAAGCGCGTAGCGCGTAGCGCGAGTGAGGGTCGAGTCTGGGCGCGCGATAGCACGTCGGTCGAGATCAACACCCACCGGACGGCCGCTGCCCTCGACGAACACCAGCTGCTGGCCGACCATCGACTCGCCTGACCAATCGAACGAGATCAGGTTGCCGTCTCCCTCGCCGATGACTCGCCAGAGGCCGCGCAGCTCGCTGAGCCGTTTCAGCACGACGTACGCTTCCCGAAAGTTGCGTATTCGCCCCCCGTGCGCCGATGAGCCCGACGGAGACGGCCCCGAGGAGTCGGGCGTGCTAATAGTATTGGAGCGCCCGCCACGGGTTCCAGGAATGGGCAGCGGGTGCGTCGTCGAGCTCGCTCGCCGCGGGCCGACGAGCCGCAGGACGTCCACGTCGTTTCGGAACAGTTCCGACGCGAGACTCAGCCACAGCTCCTCGTCGGCCAATACGGCCTGAAACTCGGAAGACGTGCATTCCAGATTGAACACGTCTTCAACCGTTAGGTAACTCAGGACGAGGACGAGGCAGTCCCTGGGCAGGTCAAACAGCTGCATCTTATGGTTCCGTGCCGTCATTCAGTCGGGGGGTCCAAACGACGAGCTTGCGAGCTCCGAGGCGGCAGCAGTGGCTGAGGTGAATGGAGTCGAGGCATCTTCCATTACAACATACACAACCCCGCGACGACTCTGCGAGAATTGCAACAACGGTCGTCAGGGGGACCACAAGCCCTTGAAGTCGTTCAACACCTCGAACGCCTTGCGGTGCGCTGGGTCGATGTCGCCGTTGCCAGGCCGCTCGAGCAGCACCACGTTCCAGCCCGCCTTCTGGGCGGCGACAGCCTCCAGGCCGTTGTCAGTGGCGAAGAGAATGTCCCCGCCGTCCTCGGCGCCCAGGGACAGGGCGATGTTCTCGTAGGACGCCTCGTCCACCTTGCTACCACTGGTCGTATCAAAATAGCCCGACAGGTACGGCTTGAGGTCCCCGACCGTCGTATGTCCGAACAAGTCCCGCTGCGCCTTGCGCGAGCCAGACGAATAGATGTACACCTTCACCCCCGCCCGATACCAGCCCACGATGGCGCTCGGCACGTCGCCAAACATCGGGACCTTGATCGTGCCGTTCTTGAAGCCCGCACACCATATATTCCCCTGGACAGACTTGAGCGCCGTGCTCTTCTTGTCGACGTCCATGTCCTCCTCGCACACTCTGACGCACGCCGCCGCCACGTCCTCCGCCGCCGTCGCGCCCTCGAACGCCTTCCCACGTCCAGACTCCACCGCCCACGCCCTCACCAGCGTGACGTCCTTCTTCACCTGGGGCCCGTTGCCGCTGAAATACTCGGCCAGCCGCGCCCGCGCGTACGGGAACATTTCTTCGTGCACGAACGAGATGGGTGCCACCGTCCCCTCGATGTCCAACACGATGTACTTGTACCGCTTGGACGCAACTGACGACGACGCCAAACGGATCGTCTTCGCGCGCTTCGCGTCTTGCGCGCCGCCGTTGGCTTCGCTCCCGTTCTTCTCCGTAGCGTCCAACCGCGGCAACTCGGCCATGCCCGTGGGCGGCAGGCTGCAGTCGATGCCCATACCCCGCATCTTCACCGCCGTCTCAAACAGGTATTCGTACGACTCGAACTGTGTCTTGGCCTGTATCCACGTATCCCCCCACACGTAGACCCCGTGCCGCTTCACCAGCACCGCATAGCTCCGCGGGTACTTGGCCATCGCCTCCCGCAGCCGGTCGGTCAGCTCGCACTCCCTCGCCGTGTTCTCGATGATCGGCACTTTGAGCGTATCGTAGAACCCGTGTCCCGCAATCCCCTTGATCATCTCCACGTGCGTGATCTGAAACTCGTCCTCGAACATCAGCGACGCCAACATGGCGTTCATCGAGTGCCCGTGCAGCACCGCCCCCGCATTCCGCAGCTCGTACGCCGACATGAACAGCGGCGCACATTCTGACAGTTTCGGCGGCTTATTGGGTGGCGGCTTGGCTGCCGGCGTGTGGGTGACGTTGCCCTCCGAGTCGAGCACGAACATGTCGTGGCGGTCCATCCGCTCCTTCTGGACGCCCGACGGGGCCATCACGATGCTCCCGTCCCCGGCCATGATGGATATGCCGCCTCCCGTTCCCGACACATGGCCCTGCGTGTAGCTGCCAGGAGTGAAGAACGGCGCGAGGAGTCAGTGGGAGGTCAGGCGGGCGCGACGTGGCGACGAGCGCGCGCGAGGTGAGACGACAAGACAGCGACGACGACGCGAGGGCGCACGCACAGGCCAGCGCAGAGTTCTGCCACGAGCTCTTTCGCCTCGTCGATGGACAGCGTCATGTATGGATGGAGGAAGGAACGTTCTGGTTTTTTTCAATTTTCCAACCGACTGCTTGCCGTTAAATCACACTCGTAGTATGGCGTCGTCGAGCGGAGCAGAAATCCAAGAGCTCTATACGAGTGCTCGCAAGCTGGCACTCGCGACGAGTGCGACGATCGGGCACCTGGAGCGGGCCGGGCAACAACCAATCAACCCGGCAACGACGGAAACTCGGTTCCAGACGGCGCAGGCGCAGCTCGACCAGCTTCAGCGCCTCTGCCAGGATCTCGAGGGGCGGCACGCGATGTGGCAGTCGAGCGGCAGCACGAGGGACTCGCTCGTCTGGCAGAAGAAGGTGCAGCAGCTGGCCGAGGAGTCGGCGGCGCTGCAGCGGTCGCTCGAGGCGTGTCGGGTCGCGAGCGCACGGGTGGGTCAGGAGGAGGCACAGCGGCAAGAGTTGCTGCAGCGGCGGAAGCATATGTCCGGTAGGACGACGAACGGGGCGATTGGCATTGACGTCGAGACGGCCGATCTGGAGGCAAAGGAGCGTATTCGGCGGTCCAAGCAGGTGGCCGAGGAGGCGTACCAGACGGGCGTGGCGACGCTCACGGCCATGGCAGGGCAGCGGGACGTGCTGAAGAATGCTCACAGAAAGGTGCTGGACGTGCTCAACACGGTGGGGATGAGCGACAGCGTGCTCAGGATTGCAGAGCGGCGGATCGCCATGGACAAGCTGATTGCCTATGGGGGAATGCTGCTGGTATGCGGGTTGATTGTGTTCTGGTTGGTTGTGTACGCGAAATGAACGTGAACGACAATGACCGACAATGAAGCCGAGGCGGGGGCGGACGGTCGTCAACCGTCCGCCTTTCATCACACCGTCGACGTGTACACGAGCGTCAGTTCGACCTCGCCGGCCCGTCGCTGGTCCACCTTGCGGAGCTTGTAGCGGCTGTGGATGCGCCCCTCTTCCAAGATGTCGCAAATGGGTATGACTGCCTTGCCCCTGCTGCTCGAGCGCTTGACGAAGTGGTCGACCAGGATCTCGACTTCGAGGTTCGCTTCCGGGTCGTTGGCCGTCTCGGAGTCGAGAAGCAGGTCTGTGCTGATGTCGAAAATGGGGTTGACGCTCGAAATCGACTTGCTCAGGCCGTTCCGGCTGTGCTCTCGGGAGATGACGACGTCGTCTCCCCGGACGACGCGAATGACGAGCTTGAATTTCTTGGTCAGCTGCGCGGACGTCTGTAGGTTCAACGCTCGGCTGATGTGCACGTGGAGGAAGCCGCCATTCAGAAACCTCTGTGCGCGGGCGCTCAGCGCTGCGGCATTCGCCGCAGCAGAGGGTGACCCTTCCCCAGGCTCTGCCTCCCCATTGTCTTCCCCAGTGTTGCCGCCAAATGCCAGGTATTCGAGCTTGAGACGCACCGTGCACGCCTTCGTGCCAAACGCTCCCTTGACCGCCCCCTTGAGCTCCTCGAAGCCCTTGAACGCCGCAGAGTCTACCCGGTCGAAGCCGCCGCTTGTCGCGCCGCTGAAGGCCCTGTTTTCGAATGCTGACGCGCCCACGGCGTTCACGCCGTTCACGCCGTTCGAGCCGCGCACGACCTCGTTCCGTCCCTGTTTCCGCCCCTTGCCGTATACCACCTCGATCGGCACCGTGAGCTCCACGCTCATGTTGGCGTCCCAGTCGACCGACTTGAGCGGCACGGCCGCCTCGCCAATGAGAATGTCGCCACCGATCGCCTCGCTGTCGTACAGCTGCACGTTGAGACGCTGATGCTCGAGATCGTAGACGAGCATGTCGAACTCGTCCCCCCAGACCGGCGACAGTGTGTATGACCTGACCGTTGTGGTTTGCTTCTTCGACTTCTCGATCCAAACCTTGGCGTACGGATCGCTCAACCCAAAGATGTCCGTCTTGGGCACCCCCTGCGCACTGATGACCGTAACACACAAGAGTCCCATCGGCATCTGGTGCGTGTCGCACGTGGCCCCAAACAGCTTGGCGACGTCCACAGTGACCCCATCCGGATACCTGGAGAACGATCGTACACGCAAAGCGCGTGGCGCGAGTGAGGCGGGGCGGGCGGGCGGGCATGCGAGCGCGCCAGCGCGCGGCGCGCGAGGTCAACACGGACGTGAACGGATCCATGGCCTGCTCTTCGACGAACGAGCGGAGCCACGACTCCAGCCCGGGCACGAGCAACGGATTTGCCCCGAACGACGAGACATCGTACGAGATCCTCGGCGGTTCCAAGAACGAAATATGGATGCCGCCGACGACCGGAAGGCTATCGAGCAGCGGCGAACACGTGATGCGGATCTTCCCGCGCGCAATCAGGTTCCTCACCACAGCCGTTACGGTCACCGCTCGATACACGCACGACAGCAGCCTGTCAACGATCGTCATCGCATCCACCGAGTCGAGCGTCTTCATCGCGATCTGGACTTGCATCGCACTCTTCCAAGCGAAAGAACAGTCCATGACGATCCCGCCCTTGGCCGACTTGCTCGCGTGACGATATACCTTGACGCCGCTGACCGTGGGCGGCACGTGCCCCAAGGACAACGCCTGCAGCACGATGCCCGTCGCCTTCATCCACGCCGGCTTCCAGCAGTCCTCCGAATTCATCATATGCTCCAAGTTCTGGTCCTTGAACGCCCACTCGACACCAGCCCTGTCGATTCTCTTCCAGAGAAGCTGCAGCGCCGTGTTTATGAACTCGGGGTTAGAGTCGATCACCTCGGGGTTCGACAGCCAGAACGGGAGCGGCTCGCCGCCCCGGAACACCCGCTTGATGCTATCGGCCGTCGGCGCACAGTGGTCCGCCGCCAAGGCCAAGCGGTCTCGCCGCGTGCTGAGGAGCTGCCGGACCACGACGATCCAGAGCCCAGCGGACACCGCAACGAGAAAGCCGAGCAGGAACGAAACGCCGTCCATGACAACAACAACAGGAACAACGATAGACCCTCTGTAGAGAACCAGAAGTTGAAAACCGGAAGAAGAACTTCTTCTGAGGCGGACGCAGCGAAATCGGAATTTCTTTTCTCTTCGGTTCTCTCGGTTCTCTCGGTTCTCGTCGACCGTTGGGTATAGGACGATGGGTAGCGGCCGTGACAAGCGTAAGAAGAACAAGCCGGCCAAGCCCGGCCAAGGCGCCATGAAAACCGAGCGAAAGAACGAGAAGCGTGCCGCGAAAGATGCTCGTCGCCAAGCCAAGAAGGAGCGTGCATCTCCCGGCGACATCGACGCCTTGCTGGCCAAGTTCAAGCTCTCGGACGGTGCGACAGCGTCGGTCCAGGTGATCGAACGGGCCAAGCCGCCGAGCGCCCGGGTGTACGCGTCGGTGGGTATCGACCTCGCCGTTCGGCCGCGCCCAGGCTCTCACACAACGCTCACTCGCGCTACGCGCTCTCCAGGTCGTGCCGCTGCCTGCTTCCGACAAAGAGGTGATCTTCTTTGGTGGGGAGTGGATGGATCCGGTCGAGGACGGTATGTACGTGTACGCCGACTGCTACGTCTTCAACGCGCAGTCGCGCGAGTGGAAGCAGATTGTCAGCCCGAACGGCCCGCTGCCGCGGAGCAGCCACCAGAGCGTGACGACGAGGGGATACATGTATGTGTTTGGGGGCGAGTTTACGTCCCGAGATAGCACCAAGTTTCGTCATTTTGGGGACACGTGGAGGTTGGACCTGTCGACGTACGTGTGGGAGCAGATTGCGTCCAAGGGGCCGGGGACGTCGCCGTCTGCGCGGAGCGGGCACAGGATGGTCGCTTATAAGAACGTGATCGTGCTGTTCGGCGGGTTTGCGGATACGGGCAAGACGACCCGGTACCATGCAGACGTGTGGCTGTTCAGCTTTGACACGCTGGCGTGGGAGGAGAAGAAGGTCGGGGGCTCGCCGCCGTCGCCCCGGGGCGGCTGTCAGCTGGCGCTTCACAAAGATACGCTCTTCGTGATCGGCGGGTACTCTACTGCCAAGAAGTTTTCCAACAACGCCAACCGCGGCAACGCGAGGGACGACGACGATGACGACGAGAAGGGGATCGTTCACGACGACATATTTGCGCTCGACTTGATCAATTGGACGTGGGAGAAGGTGAAAAAGCAGGGTATGGTGCCCACGGCTCGGTCTTCGTTCGGTCTGGCGGTGCACGCGCCGAAAGCCAAGGCGGTCCTGTTTGGCGGCGTGTTCGATCAGGACGGCGGGGGCGACAAAATGTACTCGGAGCTCTTCAACGAGGCTTACCAGTTCAACATGGAGTCCCGGCGGTGGTTCCCGCTCAGCGTCCGGCCACCGAAACCCAAAGGGAACGGCAAGGGCGGCGCAGAATTGGCCGCGGCGGAATCTACCGCGCCCGCAAACGTGCCTGCCCAGGAGGATAGGGTAGACCCGGCCACCGCGCGGGCCGCGACGCTCATCCAGGCGGCCTTCAGGGGGTACGCCGTCAGGAAGGCCTACGAGACGTACCGGGTCGGGGGCAAGATTAGCGAGCTGTTGTACTCTCCGGCAACGTACGGCATCGACTGGGACTCGAAAGAGCTGATCCGGCCGCGGGCTCGTTCGGCGCCGAGTCTCTTCGTCCTCAAAAACACGCTGTGGCTCTGGGGTGGTATGGTCGAGATCGAGCACGCCGATGTCGTGCTCGACGACATGTGGTGTCTCGACCTGAACAAGCTCGACTGCTGGCACTGCATGAAGGAGAACAGCACAGGCGAGGAGGCCTTCCGGGAGCTTTCGAGTGACGACGACGATATGGTCGAGTAGGTAAGGATGTTGATTTCATTGGTGCATTCATTGGTGTTGGTGGCGGACATGTGGAAGACCCTCATCGCCGGTCGCCTTGCTTGAACTCGAACAGCGGGTTGTGGAACTTGTCCCGGCGGGAAAGCTGTGCAAACGTCGTCGTCGGCGATTCGTTGCCCCCGTGGCCGTGCTCCTCCCGGCGCAGTGATCCCGCGGTGATCCGGTCCAGGATACTCCGCGTCGTGGGAGGATCCGTTGGGAGAGATCGATCCGCGCGCGCTGCCGCCATCGCAGGCGACAAAGCATCGGAATCACCAGAGCCGACCGCGGCGTCCCCTCCGTCGGCCTGTTGCAGCACGACGCGCCGCGCGCCGCCCAAACGCAGCACTGGCGCCGACCGCGGCACCTGCTTCGTCTTGGTCGTCTCGACCACGTGCGCTCTGCTCCGCGTGATCGGCCCCTCTCCAAACGACCGCGCTGCCTGCGACCCACGCGGCATCGCCTGGGTCGTCTGCGGGGCAGATCGCGTCGCGGCGAGCGCCTTGGATGCTCTCGCCGCAGTCGTCGACTTGGCTCCGCGCCCCCGCCCCGGTCCCGAGCCGGACCCGGTGGGGATCACGAGCCGCGTGGGACGTTCACAGCTGCCTCCCTGCTTCTTTCCGACGGCCCCCGCCTTTGCAAGTCGGAACTTGGCAATCTCCTCGAGCTGAAGCTCCTCCGTGCTCTTGAATCGCGGCGCCCGAACCCGACCGTTGGTCGCAAACGCCGGGCTCTGTGGCATCGTCAGCTTTTGCTTCCGGGACCGTGGTGGGTTCCTCCTCTTGTTCGCCTGCCCGCCTTGGCCGACCGGGCCGACTTGGCCAGAGCCCACCGTGAAACCGCCAGGAGCGACGCCCGCCGCTCTTGCAGCCTGACCAGCTGTCTTGGCACGCTTGCGCGCCTGGTCCTGCAATGCGTGGTCCAACGGGGCCGCCGCGCCCCCAGACTGACCCTTCCGCTTCTTCTCCCGAGCGGACTTCTTCTCCTGCTCGATCCGCTCCATCTCCAACTCCTCCGACGACTTGACCAGCCGCTGCCGACCACCAGACCGCAACCGGGACAGTAACATCGGACTCTTGGGCACCGTCAGGTGCCGTCCCTGATGCGCCGGCTTGGCAGCGACAACACGCGGCCGTTCTTCTCGCTGGTCTTCTCGTCGTTCCTCTTCTCGCTGGTCTTCTCGTCGTCCGTCTTCGGCGGGAGCCTTTGGACGGATCTGGTGTTCGGCGTCCTTTTTCCGATTGCTTTCCTGCGTCGCCTCTGCCGACCTCGTCACCGGCTTGTGCACCGCCAGCGCACGTGTTGGTGGCTTTGTCGTCGCCAACCCCCGTACACCACCCACCTCGCCGCCATTACCCGAGTTGGTCACATCCACGAGCGCCCCCCGTGCACCCTCCCCACCTTCCGCGCTCTTGGCCACCTCTCGGCCACCCCTGCTCGCACTCGGACTGCGCAGCAACTTAGTCGCACTCGTATCGAACCAGTCGTCGACCCGACCGCCGTTCGAATGCATCGGCGACTCCGATGCCTCGAAGTCGTAGTATTTGGGACAGTCATACCTGCAACGCAGTGGGAGCGAGTGAGCGGTGCAGTCGGGCTTGGACTGGGAGTCAAAACGACGTACTCAAACGCGGCGTTCGGGGCCATGACACCTACTACGATACAAGTACTGCTGAGAATAGACGAGAGGCGCGCTGCGCGTGAGCCGGAGGGAATGGACGAGAAGAAAAGAGCCTCAACCGAATTCGGCGCTCCAACAGCAAATCCGAGCCGGAAGTTGAGACGAGGAGCTTCGGGGAGGCGGCTGTGCCGTCTTGAGTGAAGAGAGTCCATATTCGTACCTACGCTACTACGCCTAAACTACAAACGCGAGATTGAGTGTGCTAGCACAGCGCTGTGAAAAAACCGGTCTCGACGAGTCAGCCTCAAGGCCGAGTCATATTCGCCTGGACCACCCACTGTCAGCGGGCAGTCGAAGCCCTATCGACCGACTGTCAACAGGGCATGCGTATAAGGATACAAGGTGTATGTGGACAAGTTACATCACATGGATGAGGTTCCAACTCGACTCCTCGTCGTCGTAGCGGAACTGTCCACTGGCGCAGTCGTAGTTCAGGTTCGTGCCGCTGGTCGTCATCCGGAGGCCGTGCAGACAGTCAGTCATCTCCTCGATCGAGGATCCGTCCTCGGGCGAGAACTTAAAAGTGGCCGGCTTCCCGCCGACCTTGAGCACCACATTAGTGTTCCAGTGGGCATCAGTGACCTTGGTGACTGGCGACAGGTAGTTCCGGCCGGCCTTGATGACCTGGTCGCCCATCTTCGTCTTGATCGTGAAGACGGTCCCTGATCCCAGCGTTACTTTTGAGCCGCTGGCCGTGATCTGCGGGTGGGGAGACGGGCAGGCCCCTCCCTTTGCGGAATTGATCTGTTTCACGTTCCCCTGAATCCGGAACGCTCCGTTGAACATGCAGAAGGGTTTGCCGTCTTTGTCCTCACCCACCCTCCAGCCATTGCCCCGATCGCCGATTTTCAGCGCCAGGGTGGACTGGACGAAGGCGAGTGCCGCCAGCAAGGCAAGCAAGACGGACGAGACGGAGCGTTTCATCGTGCGTGTTGAAGGTTGGTGTTGGATTGGATTTATGTTGTTGGGAGCTCAGGTTGCGTGTTTCGTACGTGGTTTGCGTAGTGTGAATGTTTTTTTGAGAATGAAGAACACGGAGCGAGCGGGGGCTTATGACGTCGCGTCGACGGCCGCCGAGGCGGCCGAGGCGGCCAAGGCGGGACCTTGGCCGCGGCCCTGCTAAAGCGCGTTCGCGTTTTTTTCTCGTCGTATTCTTCGTTCTGAGATCTCTCACGCCGTATATCATCGTTTAATGTATGATGGAAGGTCCTGTGTGAAGCGCGGGGCGTGAAGTGCCGGAAAACGGCCCGCATGTCCAAATTTCACCCAACACGGTGAATGCCGCCGGCAGCGGCCAAGGCGGCCCCGAGACCCGAGCTTAAAAGCCCCGAAGTCGCCCCCTGTTCGTCATTCTCAAAACATTCATATATTCACGTATATATACTCATCCATCGATCCATCGATCCACTGCACGTGCTTCTTCCAACGACCCAACTGCTCTAAAACCAACATGATGAACACCAAGACCATCGCCGTCGCCATCGCGTGCGCCGCGGGCGCCAACGCCCGCAGGCTCAACGCCGACGACGGCTCGACCTGCATCAACACCTCGACCCCCAAGGACTTCATCCGTATGTGGGGCCTCGAGCTCGGCGAGACCGACGTGAACGCCCTCCAGGGACTTCCCTGCGACGGCAAGTGGGACAAGTTCAACAGCAAAAACGCGCCGTACCTCGAGCATGCCGTCCAGGCTTCCATGCCGTCCGTGCTCAAGGAGGTCATGTCGGAGCTCAAGCTGATGACGGGCGACTCTGACAGCGAGGTGTTCCGCTGCGGCGCCGAGGGCGTCAAGTGGTTCACCGTCAACGACTGGAAGGGTTGCGCGCTGAAGGACGGGAAGAAGTTCTCGTACAAGGGCAAGACGTACAGCAACACGCCCAAGTCGCACGTCGACTCGCTCTCGGCCACCGTGTCGTACGTCTGCAACGGGCAGGCCCGGCGTCGGGACGTCGGCGTGACGTATACGGCGATCGTCGAGGACAAGTGTGTCTAAATCTTAGCTGTAACTTCTAGCGGCTTAATTGCCCCCCCAAAGGCCATCCGAATGAACACAAAGGCCATCCGAATGAATGAATGCCGAGGAAGGATCCTTCGTTGGCATTCCGGAGTCCGGACCACACAGCCTTTTTTCTCTCCTCTCGATGTTCTCCCTCTTCGTCCTCTTGGCGTGTCTAGCCACGTCGTCGCGGGCCTCGTATCTACTCCATAGCCTTGGTTCGAACGAACCGGACCCGGCCGGCTCGCTTGTCCCGGTCCTCACGTTTGTTCCTCCCGAGCGTGGCCCTCTTGGAAATTTCTTCCGCAACTGGCTCTTCGGTCGTGCCGCGTCCGCTTCCGCTTCGGCGCTCCGCCGCGTCCAACCCCATGTCCGTACCTACGTGTACGTGGAACCGGACGTGCTGCGTGCGAATGCGCGGGAGGCGTTCGGGGCGTGGCGTGCGGCGGCGGGCCGCACGTATGCCGATTCCGAGGCGTACGAGCAAGGGTTATCCGTCTGGTTGAAGCATTTGGAGTATGTCGTGGAGCATAATACAAAGTTGGCGGCGAAAGGGAAGGGGTACCGGGTGGGTATGAACGTATTTGCGGATGTGGAGCACGGGGCGTGGCGGGACGCGATGGGGTTCACGGCTGCGTTTGTGCGCGGCGGAGCGACGCCCTCGTCGTCCCGCGCGTTTCGATACGACGGCGTGAACATCGATTCGTTGCCGGAACGGGTGGACTGGACGGAGAAGGGCGTGGTGACTGACGTCAAGGCGCAGGGGACGTGTGGGAGCTGTTGGGCGTTCTCGACAACGGGAGCGATCGAGGGGGTGGACGCGATCGTGACCGGGGAGCTCAAGTCGTTGAGCGAGCAGATGCTCATCGACTGCGATACGACGCGCGACGACGGTTGCGATGGGGGGCTGATGGACTTTGCGTTTGATTTCGTGCACGCAAATGGTGGCATCGACACGGAGGAGAGCTACCCGTACAGGGAAAAGCAGGGACAGTGTGATCTGAACAGGCTGAATAGGCACGTGGTGACGATTGACGGGTTCGAGGACGTGCCGGAGGATGACGAGGTGGCGCTGAAGAAGGCCGTGGCGCATCAGCCGGTGTCTGTGGCGATCGAGGCGGATCACCTGGAGTTCCAGCTGTATTCCGGCGGTGTGTTTGACGATCTGTCTTGCGGTACCGATCTGAACCACGGGGTGCTGGTGGTCGGGTACGGGGCGGACAGACACGGGGCGGGTGGGAACTCGACGGCCAGGCCGTACTGGAAGGTGAAAAACTCGTGGGGAGCGCTGTGGGGCGAGGGCGGGTTTGTCAAACTGGCCAGGACAGTGGAAAGAAAGCTGGACGAAGGCGAGTGTGGGGTGGCCAAGATGGCGAGCTATCCGGTGAAGACCGGCCTGGACCCGCCAGAGCCCCCGCCCGCGCCGCCGATGCCGCCCCCGGCCCCGCCAGAGCCGCAGCCGGTCGACTGCGACCCGACAACGGCCTGTCCCCCGGAAACTACGTGCTGTTGCATGCAGGATTACTTCGGGTTCTGTTTCCAGTGGGCGTGCTGCCCGATGCCACAGGCGACGTGCTGCGAGGACAAGATCCACTGCTGTCCTTC
>Ga0181589_10001273_pt1 | contig 19439 bp, 17 predicted proteins | sample 071ome_25_FD_132444 | JGI IMG/M metagenome (GOLD analysis project Ga0181589, IMG submission 132444) | Coastal salt marsh microbial communities from the Groves Creek Marsh, Skidaway Island, Georgia - 071410BT metaG (megahit assembly) | ecosystem: Environmental > Aquatic > Marine > Intertidal...
CCTCGTACCGTTTCCAACGAGATCTGGGTCGATTCTCGGCTATGTTGCGGCGGGGTTGAACCCTGCCTGTTGGGTCATTCATGGTGTCGGATTATTGCGCGCTTGATCCATGCCTGAACGGCTTGTCGTCGTACTGAAAGTGACCCGCGCCGGCGTACGCAGATTTTTGAGCTTCCGTAATCGTCTGAATGAGTTCCGAAGGATCGCCGGTGTCGATCAGGTCACCAGCTTGATCGAAAATCTGCCTGATTAGCTGGTCAGCCTCTTCAATAGACCCGTTTTTCAGGAACTTGAACAGCAGGTCGGTCCTCGAACCGTACGAAAACGACTGCCGGTAATCGTCGAAACTCTCGTTGGTCAATTCATGCAAGCTTTCTTCAGACACTCACACCACCTCGCTCTTTTTCGAGTTACGCCATCTCACCCAATGTGTCGGTTGCTAAAAGTTTTACCTGGGTCCGTGCTTGAACCTCATCGAAAGACCAGCCAGGTGCAACCTCTTTCAGGATGAGCTCTCCTGCGGATCGATCAACATCTATAACCGCAATGTCGGTAACGATCTGGTCTACGCATCCTAGTGCGGTGAGTGGAAAATCACACTTTTCAACAATCTTCGCGACATCACCTTTGGCATTGTGTTCCATGGCGACAATCACCCTCTTTGCGTTCGCTGCCAGGTCCATGGCACCGCCAATACTGCCAATCCCTCGCTTGGGAATCATCCAGTTAGAAAGATCGCCAGAGCGTGAAACCTGGAGTGCACCTAATACGGTCACATCAATATGCCCGCCCCTGATGAGGTTGAACGACTCAACCGAATCGAAAAATGCCATTCCGGGCACTCGCTTCGGAAATTTTCCGCCAGCGTCCATCAGATTTGGATCGCCTTCTCCGGGCGCTGAAAGTTCCTCAAACCCTAGGATTCCATTTTCGGCGTGGTATCTAAGTTCGACCCCGTCCGGAAGATAATCTGCGCACATCGAAGGGATCCCGATGCCGAGGTTCACGGTCCAACCGTTTTGTAGGTCACGGGCAGCACGTCGAGCAATACCGGCTCGATCAAGACGCGGTGCAGGATCTGTCATCGTCACGGCAGTTGATCCCCCGGCTTTCGAACCACGATTCGATCGACGTACGTACTTAGCGTTCCGACTCTCTCGGGATCGATACCACCCGGCTCGACCAGTTCGTCGACTTCGACAATCGTTACTTTGGCCGCAGTTGCCATAGCTGGGTTAAACGCCCTGGACGTACCGATGTACTGCAAGTTGCCCCTGGTGTCGGCTTTTTCCGCTCTGATCAGGGCATAGTCAGCGGGTAACGCGTGTTCTAGAAGGTAAGTTCGACCGTCAAACTCGCGGTGTTCCTTACCTTCAGCAACAGGAGTACCCACACCCGTTGGCGTGAAGAAAGCTGGAATTCCTGCACCTGCTGCCCTGATTCTCTCGATAAGTGTTCCTTGCGGCACTATATCGACTTCAGCACGACCTTCTCGCCAAGCCTGTTCGATATCAGAAAGGGGATTGGTGGTTCCCGGTACAGGAAATGAACAAATTATTTTGTCGGCCTGTCCGCTTTCGAAAAACATCCCCTGGTCAATCGGATCAAGATGATCAGGCCATCCGTAACCGGTGGTTTTCGAGATGCCAGCAACGTTGCCAATGATCGTGAGATTTTTGGCACCCTGTTCTCGCAGCGCGAGCATTAGTCGAGTTGGCTGTCCGCCAGCGCCACCAAATCCGCCGATCATGATCGACGAACCCGACGGAATATCGGCAACTGCATCGCTAAATGTATTGACTAATTTATTTACTGGCACGGCGGAGATTGTACGTTGTACATAGCGTCTGTCGAATAAACTTTTGGGCGTTTCAAAGCTAATCAGGAAATCTGCCTTGACCAACTCCCCGAACCCGGAAAACTTCACGTTGATCGCTCACCGTGGTTCCTCATACGACGCGCCTGAGAACACATTTGAAGCTTTCGACCTCGCGCTGGAAAACGGCTTCGATAACGTTGAAACCGATGTTCAACTGTCGAGCGATGGTCGAGCCGTGCTGATCCACGACGATAAACTCGATCGAACGACGGACGGCACTGGAATTGTTACTGAAACAGGCATCGCCAGGATCAAATCTCTGAATGCCGGTATGTGGTTCGAAGGACCTGATGACAGCGTCGGCCTAAAAGGTCCACTCGTGTATTCGGAAGCGTTCGTCCCGACGCTCGAAGAATTTTGCGAACGCTACGCGGGCAAGCTCCATGTTCACCTCGAATTGAAATCCAGCCAACCCGATCTCGCGGAAGCTTCAAAGAAATCACTTGAAACGTGGGGTTGGTTGGACCAGCACACCGGTAATTCGACCGCGCCCGGTGTGACTATTTCGTCATTTCATTACGAGCAACTTGAGCGGTCGGTCCAGGTGATGCCGTCAATCGCACACGGTTGGCTTGTGCAAAAAGTGGATGATGAGATCCTCAGCAAGGCTGCCAAACTAAAGCTATCCGGGATTTATCCACGTGCCGATCTCGTTTCCCCTGATCAAATCTCGCAGTTAGCAGAAGCAGGCTTCACTGTCCGAACCTGGGGCGTCGGAAATTCTCGTGAAAACCTTGAGAATGCTTTCAAATCCGGCGCTGTTGGCACCACCGTGGATTGGCCATTTCAGGCAAAAGCTCATCTCGAGTCCCTGAAATAAGAACGCTTTTCTCATAAAACCGTTATTCCCTTTGGCGGAATTGTCGTTACGTTTGCGTTGTTAGCTACGGTCTTCGACCAATACCAGCAGTACGGAACGAATTATGTTTTACGACACTTCGAGTTTTATTAAGCCAGCACCAGCTCTTCGAGACGACCGCTTTAACGCATTGGTCATGTTGCTACCCCGAGAGTCCAAGCGTCTTCTCGCCAAGGCAGTTTTGGAACTTCCCGAAGTAAAACGTGTGCTCAACGACGGCTGGTTCGTCGTGTCACGAGGAGTTACTCCTGCCTATTTGCTTGAAGAGCTAACCGGGCAAGCGGCTGACAAAGGGAACAGCACAGCCGGTATCGTAACTAGCGGACGCCTTGCCAGTGTTATCGAAGAAGACCGACTGGGACCCTGGGTATTCAAAGACGGGAAGCTTTCCGAAACCCCGGCACCGGCAGCACTTGGTCAATTCAAGGCCAGCGACGTTTCGATCAAGGGGGCAAACGCAGTTGATCCTGACGGAAACATTGGCGTTCTCGCCGCCGACGGTGCAGGCGGAACAGTCGGAGGCATTTGGGGCACATTGACAGCACGTGGTGCCCACTGGGTGGCACCTGTGAGTCTTGAGCGGCTCGTTCCTTCGGTCATTGAAGCTGCCCGTACGTGTGGAAATCACCTTTGGGACCTAACAATGGGTCAGTCGGCCGGACTAATGCCTGTTGTAAACGCACTGGTAGTAACTGAAATTCAGGCAATCGAGCTTCTGACCGGAGCTAAAGCTACTCACGTTGCATCAGGCGGAGTTGCCGGATCTGAAGGTGCAGTTGTACTTAGCCTGACCGGTGAAGAAAGTGTTGTCAGGTCTGCATTCGAGATGCTTGAGGCGATTAAGGGCGAAGAACAGTTTGAATCTCCGCGCCTCATCCCATACATTCGAGAACCAGAGACAGCACCTCACAGCTAATTCCAAACCACCCACCCTGGAATCCAGAAGAGCCAGTTATGAAGATAGAGAAACTACGGTTACGACACGTATTCGGCACTATCGAGACCGACGGTACGTTCTGGGAAGAACGTCTTGTCATGCCTCTCGATGTCTACCCGGAGTTTCGAGACGTAACGAAGCGAGTTGGTTGGAGCGATCAGAGATCCGAAAACCAGCTCGCTCACGATGCGTACTTCGTTCAAATTGAGACAGATGAAGGCGTAATTGGTATCGGCGGTCCGATGGACAAAGCCGTTGCATTTATCGTCGAGAACGAACTCTCTCACCATTTGATCGGTCGAGACCCACTTGCTATCGAATTCCTCTGGGACATCATGCACCGCGCAAGTGATCACGGTCGCCAGGGCAACACAATGATCGCAATTAGCGCGATTGACTGTGCACTTTGGGACCTGAAAGGTCGCTACTTCGACACACCTGTCTTTCCTTTGATCGGTGGACCAACACGTGAATCGGTTCCGGCTTACGCCTCGATGCTCGGTTACAACGTGCTTGATATGGGACTTGTGCGTGAACGTGCACAACAGCATAAGGAAATGGGCTTCACGGCTCAGAAATGGTTCTTCCGGCACGGACCAATGTCAGGTGCTGAAGGTCTGAGGAAGAACGTCGAACTCGTGAGAACCGTGCGTGAAACCATCGGTGACGACGATGACATCATGCTCGACTGCTGGCAATCGATGGACGTCAACTACGTCATACGACTTGCCGAGCAGATTGAGGAGTATCACCCGCGCTGGCTCGAAGAGGTTGCGATGCCGGATCGTGTCGACTCTTACCGCAAGATCCGTGAAGCTACCAACATACCGATCTCAGGCGCAGAGCACCACTACACTCGCTGGGGCATGAAGCAATTCATTGATGCTGAAGCTCTCGACATATTGCAGCCAGATATTTACTGGGCAGGCGGACTCTCCGAGACGCTGAAGATTGCAGCAGTAGCCACAACTGCCGATCTGATTACCGTTCCACACGGTCACTCGACCAACGCTGGAATACATTTCTCACTTACTCAGTCGCCAATCCACACTCCGTACCAGGAATATCTGGTCAAGTGGAATGTTATTCATCAGCACTTCCTGAAGGATCCGGTTAAACCCGAAAACGGCTCGATCAACGCTCCGACCGGCCCCGGAATGACGATGGATCTAGACCCCGACAAGATTGAGCGGGAAGAAGAGCCCAACTTCGGCAGTTAGATTTCCGGGGAATCAAAGCCGTTTCCGCCATTGACTAGCTGACACTCGATGCAGGAAAGTAGTTCCGCCCATAGCGGATTTACATAAATGTGTGCTAGCACGTGCGCGTATCCACCCAGCCATAGCCAGAATCGTCACCGTTCATAAAGCCCGTCGTTTGCATCCATTCAGAGAACTCAATTTGCACAACTCGCCTGACAACTCTGGCACCGATATCGCCGTCAGGTCACGCCCGATTCCAATCAGGGTGAATCCTGCCGTTCTCGAACCACATTCTGGTCGAGGTGAACGGTTAGTTTCAAATACGAAGTTTCCGTATTTATTCGCTGTTCTAATGATCCTCATATCAGTAGCGTCAGTGGCTCTGGCCGATGCTGCCACCGAACAGGACATGGATCGCTTTCTCCGTTCTGTCGAAATTGTTGCAAGGCAATTCCCTTTGGTAGACACATCCAACGACGCTGACGGGATGTTGAGCGCACGTGGCAGGAATATTCTGCTGAGTACGCTGGTACTTGTTGTCTCGATCTCTGTTTTATTCGGGTTCTATTTGAACCGGTTGGCGGTCAGATCAAGAAGTGACCTCAAGTCACGCGCCGCGGAAGAGGTCGAGAACGTTGAAACTGCGAAACGCAGATTTATTGACACCGCAACTCACGAGCTAAACACCCCGCTCACAGTGACTACAGCACTCACGGATGTTCTTTCTAGGAACCGCGAAGGCAACCTGACCGAAAGACAACTCCGGCAGTTGGAGGCCATCAAACGGAACAACCGGCATTTGGTCGATCTCGTGGACCTGATGATTCAAACCTCTGAGGCAGGAAAGATTGCGGAATATCCCCGTGAGAATGTTCGCTACTCAGAATTCCTAGAGACAACATTGACCTCGATACGAAATGAGCTCGAGCTGGGTGAAATCAAACTGGAATGGTCAATCGAACACAGCACCGACGAGGTCGAGATCTATCCTGGCGGAATCGCCAAGGTGATAAGTCACCTGGTAATTAACGCGGGGCGTAACGTCGATAAGCCGGGTGTCGTGAGAGTGTTCACTGCAGATGATGATGGCAAAATCGTCACCTGCATCGTCAACCGTGAAATAGAAATCCCCGAGCAGGAGAAAGAACTCCTGTTCACACCGTTCTACAGGGCCGACACCGAGATAAACCGCCGCGTTCGTGGTTTAGGCCTTGGATTGACCGTGGTCAAGCAGGTTGTCGAAAGCTACGGCGGCTCAGTGAACGTTTACTCGGATGAGGATGACGGCACTCAGTTCTGCTTCACCCTGCCAAAAGTGGCATAACGGAGAACCCTCGGTCCTACTTGTGACTTGTCACAGGCAGAATCACCGCGAAAGTCGAGCCCTCATTCTCGATACTGGAAACCTGGATTTGACCATCATGCAGTTCTATCAGCGTCTTGGATATGGCAAGACCAAGTCCTGTACCAGGCTGAATTTGCACATCTTCACGCTTACTCCTGAAGAACGGCGTAAATATTTCTTCCTGTTCAGTTTCAGAAATCCCTACACCTTGATCAACCACCTTGATGTGCGCGTAGTCATTGATCAGTTCTAGCTCTACCCGAATATTCGAGCCCGATTCGGAGTACTTACTCGAATTAGCCATCAAGTTGGATATCACCTGAGTGATCCGCCCTGAGTCCGCATTGATCCAGACGGGGACTGGTGCTGAGACGACTTCAACTTGTTGACTCTTCGCTCGGATGGTTGGTTCCATCGACTCAACAACGGATTCGACCAACGCGTGAACCTCGACATCTGAGCGATCAAGCTTCAACCTATCCGTGCCGAGCCTTGAGAAGTCGAGCATGTCTTCGACCAGCTCATTGAGACTCCGACTGTTCCTCTTGATCACATCGAGATGCTCAAGCTGAAGTCCTGTCAATGTCCCTTGCCGGTCTCTGCTCAAGATGTCTGCAAACGACATGATTGCCGTTAGTGGTGTACGTAGTTCGTGAGATACCGACGTGAAAAACTCTTCTCGTTGTCTGGCGATCTCAGCCAACTCGCGGTTTTCAACGTCTAGTCGCATTCGAGCAGCTCGGTCCTCCTCAGCCTGTAATCGGTCCGAAACATCACGCCGGATACCAACAAACCTGACGATTTCGCCATCGTCGTCAAATACTGGTGTTACAGAGTGCTCTACTGGATAGATTTCTCCGTTCCTTCGAACCGACTTCAAGACCCCGAACCAGCTCCTACCAGAACTAAGAGTGTCCCAGGCTTCTTCATATTCAGCATCTTGGCCGGGTGGCCTTAGGAATCCTGGACCCTGATTCAATGCTTCTTCACGGGTATAGCCAGTTTCCTTTAAGTACGCATCGTTCACAGATTCGATGGATCCGTCGGGTCGCAATATATTGATTGAGTCCGCAGAGGTTTCGAACACTGTGACTTGTGTGCGCAGAAGTTCCTCGCTACGACGAAGACTCTCAAACTGCTCCGACGCGGCAACAGCTCCTGCAATTTGTGATCCGATCTGCGCAGCGACGCTCGCGGTTTCCTGGTTATAAGGGGAATTTTCACGGGAACGGAAGTGAATGGTCCCAACTACCACCCCTCGTGAAACGAGTGGCACGATCATCACAGAGCGCAACCCAGCGGACATTTGATCGCGCTCTAAAGGATATTTCGGCAAGATTTCTTTGGAGTAATCAGGTTCATTGAGGATCAGCGGATCGTGGTTTCTCAGCGCGAGTTCTCTGACATTACCGGGTACGGGGAACTGTTTTCCTACTGTTTTTTTGGTTCCTTCCCCTTCGACGAGAACATCCGTTGCAATCGTGCAATCGGGGTTCAATGTGGCAATCACGATTCGGTCGAACGGAATTAGCTTGCGAGCTTCCTCAGCGAACTGGCTGTAGACATCTTGCAAACGGAAAGTTGAACTGACAATTCGACCAATCTCTGCAATCGTGTCGTTTTGCTTGCTGAGTCGCTCGCGTTCGACCGATTCTTTCTTCAGCAAAGCATATTGTTTTGACGTAGCAATCGCACCGGCAATTTGGGCTGCGATTTGCTCGGCTAGTTCACGCTGGTGCTCACCGTAGGCTTGAGGATCCTTCGATCTCAAATTCAACGTGCCCACGGTGCGACCTTGCCACACTAATGGAGTCATGAGAAGCGAGCGCGATCCGATGTTGTATCTTTGGACTTCGGCGACACTACGTGCCGCCAGTTCCTGGTAAACCGAGTTATTGGCGACAAGGGTTTGCTGATTCAGAATCACATTCTGTTGAATCTTGCTCTCGGGTAGCGGGTACGAAATACCAATGGTTTCTTGCTCGAGACTTAGCCCGTCTACCAATACATCGGTAACTTCATTCAGATCTTCGTCGAAAGCGGTAACAACTACCCGATCGAACGGCACGAGACCTCGGACCACTTCGACGAACGACGCGAGTACTTCTTCAATTACGAGATTTGAGCTGACAATCCGACCGATCTCAGCGATTGCTACCTGCTCTTCTGCAAGCCGTCGTAACTCGTTCGCTTGCCTCGCCATAGCCACCGAACCAGCTATTTGCCGCCCGATCTCGTTAGCAAGCATTCGTTGACGAAGACCGAATGCCTTAGGATCGAGCGACCGTAGCGTCATAACTCCCTGTGGTTCTCCGTTCCATATCAAAGGAGTAGAAAGAACCGAACGGAGACCAGCGGCGATACGGTACTTTTCGTCATCAACTAATTCAGTCAGTTCGTTGAGTTCATCATCTACAGCGTGGTATTGCTGAAAATCCACGAACATTTGGTGCTTGATACGACCATGGGGGATAATCACCCGCTGCGATGCGTTTGGTTGGTCTACTTCAATTCCAGAGACAAAAACACTATCTACGTGATTGAAGTCAGGTGTAAGGGCTGCGAGTGCCAGGCGATCATGTGGCACGAGTGATTTTACGAGCCTGGCGAACTCTTCAAAAGCTTCGTCGGTGCTGAGCGAGGTTGCGATGAGACGCCCGATCTCCGTGAGTTTACGAAGCTCATCCTCGTTCGGTCGGTCGATGACCGTCTGGTCTCGGTTTTGTTTCGCTTTATCTACCAAAATCTCCCGCCAAAGTTCCACGCAACCGCAGCATGCCACAACGTTATTCGAGTTATCCGCTTAGTCAAGCACGGTGCTTCACACACGACGTGTGAGGAAATATCTAGGACGAAGTGAGTTCCTTCGCGTACTTAAGTTCCATTTCTGCAAGCTTTTCGACGCGTCGCCTGAAGTCAGGATCAGTCGAAAACTCCGCATTGACGAAGGCATCGAGAACTTCTTTGGCGAGTTCAATCCCGATTATCCAGGCACCAATGCAGAGTAGGTTCACATCATCGTGCTCCACACCCTGGTGAGCGCAGTGAGTATCGTGAGCCAGCATTGCCCTGATACCCGGAACTTTGTTGCCGGCAATCGAAGCACCAACCCCGGTGCCGCAAACAAGTACGCCTCGCTCTGCCTCACCAGAAAGAATCGCCGATGTAACTCGTTGAGCAATGTCTGGAAAATCGACAGGATCTTCTGAATGTGTCCCGTGATCCACGATTTCGTGACCTTGCGAACGCAAATACTCAACCACGGGTCCCTTCATCGGAAATCCGGCGTGATCACCACCGATTGCGAGTTTCATTACTGGTTACTCCGTAACTCGTTCTTAGAAAACTAAAACTTCTGGCTTATCCATCTACGTGCTTGAAAAATCCCGTCGGGTCAGCCCATTCGTCAGGTACACGAACCGACAGCACAGTTGCATCACAAGTCAGCACCCCATCGTGTGAAAAGAAGTCGATAGCGTGCTCAGTCTTTTTGTCGGACTTCGTGATCAGTCGCGCTCTTGCCGTAACCGGCCCATCGATTCGAGTAGGTTTTCTGTAGTTCACCGTTAGCGATGCCGTGGCGTACCAGATTTTTTGGCCCTCACCGACCTCTCGTCCCTCGGTTTTATAAGCCTCAGCTATTGCCGTGCATACTCCGTGGCAGTCAATGATCGAAGCTATCGTTCCGCCATTCATTACGTCAGGCGGCATTGCCGAGTGGTACGACTTAGGCTGATACACACACACAGACTCGTCACCGTCCCAGAACGACTTGATTTGCAACCCCTTATCGTTCCATGCTCCGCACCCGTAACAGTGGTTGCCGTGTAATCCGTCTTGAAAATACATTTGTTCAGCCGCTAACTGGCTCATGTTTTGCCCCGAAAACTAGTTCGATGCCAATACGATACCGAATATTCTTCACCAACCTGGAGCCCAAGCGTTCGATCTACTGATTACCAACACTTAGCAATTTCACCAATCTCATCGTGAACAGTTCACCGCAAACTGAATCCAATCGGGGCAAGACCCTTCTGCTCGTCTCCCTGGCGACATTGTTCGCCCTGTCGGTTTGGTTCTCAACGAACGCCATTTCTGGCGCGCTTGAACAGGAAAAAGCCTTAAGCGAGTCAGCGATTTCGTTTCTGACAATCGCCGTTCAACTCGGGTTCGTATTTGGAACACTCGTAATTGCAGTAACTAACCTGTCGGACCTAGTGAATGCTCGAACACTTTTCTCGGTGTCCTCGGCACTCGCAGCGCTGGCTAATTTAAGCGTGCCGTTTGTCGACTCAACCGAGTTGTTGTTGCTCAGCCGGTTCCTGGCAGGTGCGTTCCTTGGAGGCGTCTATCCACCTGCAATGAAAGTCGTTTCTGGTTGGTACACCTCAGGTCGAGGATTTGCTCTTGGAACGATGGTCGGAGCTCTTACGGTCGGCTCTGGCTCGCCGCACTTGCTCAGGTCCATATTCACCGAAAACTGGGAATACGTGATCGTTGGCAGCTCAGTGCTGGCAGTAGTTGGTGGTCTGACGATGCAATTCCTGGTGAAAGACGGACCGCACGACGTAAAGGGTGCGAAGTTCAACCCAAGATATTTGGCAACGGCAATTACGGAACGTGGACCAAGACTCGCCCTGTTCGGTTATTTGGGACACATGTGGGAGCTCTACGCCATGTGGGCGTGGATTGGTGCGTACATGCTGTTCGTTTTCGGTGACCGCACCATATTCAATGGTTCGCTTGGTGTCGCTAGCGCAGTCACATTCGCGATATTCCTCGCAGGGGCATTCGCCAGTTCTTACGCCGGGGTTTGGTCGGAAAAAATTGGCAGGACAGCCGTAACGAGCATTGCCATGATTATTAGCGGTGGAACGGCGCTGTTCATTGGCTTTTTACCCACAGAACTATCGTGGCTAATAGTGATACTCGCTCTGGTTTGGGGGGCGTCAGTTATCGCAGACTCCGCCCAGTTCTCCACGAGCATGACGGAACTTTCAGATCCGCTCTATCGCGGAACGATGCTCACATTCCAAACGGGACTGGGGTTTGCGCTGACCGCAATCAGCATTTGGCTGTTACCAGTTATCGAGTCAGCTCACGGCTGGGGCTGGGCATTCATGATGCTCGCCGCGGGCCCAGTATTCGGAACAATTTCTATGTTTTGGCTACGACGATTGCCAGAGTCAGAGAAACTGGCGGCTGGCAACCGATAGCCTCTACCGCGCAAACCTAAGCGCTCGTGATCCAACGGCGGTATCGTTCTTCTGCGAACGATTGCTTCTCCTGAGCCATTTCCAATGATGGACCCGAGAACGGTGCACTTGGGCGCGATCCAGGAAGAAAATTCGCGTCCATTCTGCCGACCGTCTGATTCCCAAACTCGACGTAGCACGAGCCCTTGCCGTCAAACCGTTCAGGCTCATCGCCGCCAACAATTTCGTGAATCAGGTGGTTTGCCACAGCCCGTGCGGCGCTCTCTGCAAATACACCCGACTTCGGAGTAGGGGCGCTCGTCACATCTCCAACTGCGTATACATCCTTGAATTTGGTTGAAAGATTCTTGTCATCAACCGGAATCCAATCGTTTTCCGATAGTCCTGCTTCTTCAACTACATCAGGAACTCGGTGAACTGGAATCCCAAGGAATAGGTCGAACGGAATCCTGTCTCCGTCCTCGCAAATTGCCTCTTTCGTCTTGGGGTCAATCTCGACAATGATCTTCTCGGTCACGAACTCCATATTTCGCTCTCGGAACTTGCGAAGGATTGCCTTGGTCCCATCTGGTGAAGGCGGGATTGGCACCGGCCACTGTGAAACGACCGAAATTTCGATGTCGTCACGCACTCCACGCTCTGAGAACCACTCGTCTAGCACAATCGCCGTTTCTGCCGGAGCAGGTGGACATTTGAATGGCTGACCAATGACCCCGATTACCAGCTTGCCCGACTTGAAATCAGCAAGCTTCTCGTGAAGATCGATCGCACCTTCAACTGAATAATACTCAAATCCGCCTTCAGCAAATCCTGGGGTCGAATCCACGTCGTATCCGGCACCGAGAGCGACTACCAGAACATCAGGTTCGTACACACCGGTATCCGTTACCACTCGCTTGTTGGCCGGATCAATCGAAAGAACCGTTTCCTGCTTGAAAGTTACCGACGGCTTGTCGATGTCTTTGTAGAAATAGGTGACATCTGGACGGGAAGCTTTGCCGATCATGAGATCGAACTTAGAAAATCCGAATATGAAGCCTTCATTCTTATCGATCAAAGTGACTTCGACGTGTTCTGGGACTGCCTCTGAGAGTCGGCTTGCCAATTCAAGCCCACCAAATCCTGCGCCGAGAATGAGTATTTGTTTTTTCATGCTTCCAAGTTATTGACTGGTTCGAACAGAATCTCGCTCAAACGGTAAATATCCGGTCACGAAAAAGACCCGCGAAAACTCGCGGGTCTCTAAGGGCATATTTTGTGAGGCGACTAAGCTGCCTGGTTGAAGTCGTCCGTAGTTGGGTTCACGTGGCCTGCAACTCGTGCAGATCGGCCTGATCGAGCCTTTTCCTCGATGTGACCACGAGAAACCATGTCAAAGAAAGCGCCTTGCGCTCGGAGTCCTTCTGGGCAGACCGTTGCCTGCTCACCTGCTGCGACGACTACACCGAGTCCGCCACGAGCTGGGATGATTGCGTTACCTGAAGATGTGTTTTTGACGCTAATAAGTGTCATTGTTTCGCCCTTTTGTTTCGCCCCGGAATCCTATTGGTCCGCCCAGACCATAGGTCTCCTGATGCCTAAGCACCTGATGCAGAACATTTTGGAAGTTGCAGAGGGCACAGGGCACAAGGCTAGCTACACAACCGGTGTGTGAGCCCGCCCCCACAGTCATGAGCCACCAGGCTCACGCGATGAGCCAGTTGTGGCGCGCTCAAACTGAAAGTCTCGGCTGAAAACTACGAAGCAGCAGCCGCGCCCCGCCGGCGACGTCGGTATCTACGCGAGTTCCTACGAGACTTGGTAGCACCATTTGCAGAGGTTGCTGGACGTGCGGGTAGTACGAACTCGCCATCGTCAGATTTACGAGCTTCCGAAGCAAACTTACGGCGCTTGGTTGTTCCCGGTGCTTTTTTACTTGCTTTGATATCGGGCATTTCTGCCAGGTAAACACCGGTCGAGCTGCCCTTTACGGTCGCTACAAACTCGGGTGTACCTTCGGCAACGAGCTCTCCCCCACGTTCACCAGCCATTGGACCCAGGTCAATCAACCAGTCCGAGTTCTTGATCACATCGAGGTGATGCTCAATGAGAACAATCGTGTTCCCGGCATCAACCAGCCTGTGCAGCACAAGCATTAGTTTGGCGACATCATCAAACGATAGTCCGGTAGTTGGCTCGTCGAGGATGTAAACGGTTTTTCCGGTTGATCGCTTCGACAACTCAGACGCAAGTTTGATTCTCTGCGCCTCACCACCTGACAACGTTGTTGCCGGCTGCCCCAAATGTATGTACCCAAGGCCAACATCGGTCAGGGTTTCCATCTTTCGGGCAATAGCAGGAATGTTTTCGAACAATTCGGCTGCTTCTGCAACCGTCATGTCCAGAACTTCAGCAATCGACTTGCCTTTGAACTTGATCTCAAGTGCTTCACGGTTGTAGCGAGCACCCAGACAAACCTCGCAAGGCACAGTTACATCCGGCAGGAACTGCATTTCGATCTGAATGTATCCGGCACCTGAACAGGCCTCGCAACGTCCACCTTTGACATTGAACGAGAATCGACCCGCTTTGTAGCCGCGTGCCTTGGCTTCGGGCATCGTTGCGAAGATCTCTCGAATGTTCGTGAACACGCCTGTGTATGTAGCGGGGTTTGACCGTGGAGTCCTGCCAATCGGTGATTGGTCGATATTGATGACTTTATCGACGTTATCGAGACCAACTACTTCATCGTGCTCCCCTGGTCGATCTTTGGAGCGATAGAAGTGTTGCGACAGTTTCTTCGAGAGGATCTCGTTGATGAGCGTGCTCTTACCCGAGCCCGAAACTCCAGTCACACAGGTGAGTGTTCCGAGTGGAACAGCCACGGAAACATTTTTCAGGTTGTTGGCACGAGCACCTAGTACGGCGATTTCGTTCCCATTTCCTTTGCGACGCTTCTCAGGAACAGCAATTGACTTGCGACCGCTCAGATAATCACCAGTCAGCGATTTCTTCGACTCAAGAATTACTTCGATCGCGCCTTCGGCAACGACGTTTCCACCGTGCTGTCCCGCTCGGGGACCAAGATCAACAATATGGTCCGCGGCTCGCATAACGGCTTCGTCGTGCTCGACGATCAACACCGTGTTGCCTACGTCACGTAGATTCTGAAGCGTTCCAATCAACCGGTCGTTGTCAGCAGGGTGAAGTCCAACAGAAGGCTCGTCACAAACGTAGAGCACGCCCATCAAACCTGAGCCAATCTGGGTTGCAAGCCTGATTCGCTGGCCCTCACCACCTGAAAGCGTCGATGCTGCACGATCGAGTGTCAGGTAATCGAGCCCAACCCGCGACAGGAATCCGAGCCGAGCCTCTACTTCTTTCAAAATCTGAGTAGCGATTGCCTGTTCCCGTGAACTGAGAGGATCTTTCGCCTTCTCATCGTCACCAGGCCAAACACCTGTCTTGCACGCAGCCACCCATCGCAGCGCGTTCTCAACTGAAAGCCCGGTAACTTCCATGATGTTCATCCCAAGAACGGTCACTGCCAGCACTCCCGGCTTCAAGCGCGCACCGCCACAACTAACACATGCCCGTTGGGTCATATACCGAGCGATGTCTTCACGAACGGAATCACTTTCGGTGTCGACGTGTCGACGCTCCATGTTCGGAATTACGCCGTCAAACGCCGTGTTCCAACTGTAAACACGCCCTTTCTGCGTCTTGTGTGAAACCTCGAGTTTCTTCCCGGCAGTTCCGTACAGGATTACCGAAATATGAGCTGGGTCCAACTCACGGACGGGTGTGTCCATTGAGAATCCGAAATGCGATGAAAGCGATTCGAGAGTCGAGTGATACCAGGGAGAGTTCGAACCGGCTCGCGCCCACGGAGTGATTGCTCCATCGTTCAAGCTCAACGACTTGTCTTGGATCACAAGTTCAGGGTCGACTTCAAGCTTGAATCCCAAACCGGTGCAAGTCGGGCACGCACCGAACGGCGTGTTGAACGAGAAATTGCGTGGTTCAAGCTCTGCAATCGATATGTCACACTGAACACACGCAAAGTGCTCCGAGTAAACAACATCTTCGTCCTTGGCACCGTCTCGCCCAAGTTTTTGGGCTATCAAGTTTCCACCTGCAATGCGCAACGCCGTTTCGACCGATTCGGTTAGTCGACCTGTTTCGGTGTCTTCACGAATGACTATTCGATCAACTACGACCTCAATGTCGTGCCATTTGTTCTTGCTCAGTTTGATCTCATCGGCAAGATCACGAGTTTCACCGTCAACACGTGCTCGAACAAATCCATCTCGCCTGATCGACTCGAATATCTGAACGTGTTCACCCTTCATATGGGTGACCATTGGCGCGAGCACCTGCAGTCGGGTTCCCTCTTCCATTGAGAGCATCGAGTCGACTATTTGTTGAACAGTTTGCCGCTGAACTGGTTTGCCGCAGTTGTGACAGTGAGGACGACCCGCTCGCGAGAACAGCAAACGTAAGTAGTCATATATCTCGGTAACGGTCCCTACCGTTGAACGAGGGTTACGCGACACACCTTTCTGATCGATCGAAATGGAAGGACTCAGACCCTCAATGTGATCTACGTCTGGCTTTTCCATCCGCCCGAGGAACTGGCGTGCGTACGCTGAAAGCGACTCGACGTATCGCCGTTGACCTTCGGCGAAGATCGTGTCGAAAGCCAAACTGCTCTTGCCCGATCCGGAAACACCTGTGATGACTGTCAAAGTATCTCGCGGGATACGAATGTCGATGTTTTTTAGGTTATGTTCGCGGGCACCGCGAATGATGATGTCGGAATCAGGCATTTAAGAGTTTTGACCGGCGGACCTGTTCTTCCGCGCAAATAGAAATTTAGATCGGATCTGGAAGAACGAATCGAACTGTCTGAGTGTACCAATCTCCTGCAAATTCAAACGCCGGTGTGTCACAGGGCTCGCTACCCCGGCTCCGCCAAACGATCAAACGATCTTCTAATGCGACCTGTCGTCGGCTTTTCGGCGCACCTCGTCCATGAACGCTTCTGAACGCAGCCCTCGATCCAGAACGTGATGTACCTGCTCTCGTAGTATTCGGGCGACTTGCTGAATTTCAGTTTCGCCGGCCTTCATACGACCGGCTCCGCCAACATCTGTACGCCCCAGGAACCGAAGGAGTTTGATCGTGTTCAAACTGGCAGGAAGCAGGGCGCTTTCACCGACTGGACGGGCGTCGTGGTCAACAATTCCACCCCTGTCAGCTGAGTACAAATGGTCGCCCGGTTGTAGCTCAATGCCAGTTTCGACACACCTGGTGAGCTCCGGCGCGAATCCGTTCAACTGCAGCAGTCGCATTTCGAAGAAGTGAACGACCAATTCAGGATTTTCAGTTTGTTCAAGTTCGCCGAGCACGTCCAACAATAATCGGAACAATGGTTGGTTCGAGCCGCCTTCAACGGAGAATCTCTCCGACATTTCTGACACGTAAGCCGCCCTGGAAAACCGATCGAGATCATCTCGTAGACCACGGAATCCATTCACGGTCGTTGCCTGGCTTAGTCCGTGAAGGGTCTTAGTCTCTCGAACTGAAACGTTTACGTGGCGCAGTAGATCGAGATGCCCACCAAGTTTCGAATTCGGTTTGCGGGCAGATTTCGCAACTCCTCGCACAAGACCGTGTACCGGAGTCACGAGCGTGACTATCCGATCGGCCTCTCCAAGATTGCTCGTTCGAACGACCACACCATCGGTCGTATATATAACTGGTTTGCTGCGACTTACCACGAGCCAATCATAGATTGCGCAAACCCTTCACCTCTACCGTTTTGAACGAATTGATGACTGATCGATTCAAAACGGACCGGTGATGATTAGCTCGTTGTTCGTTTCGTCGGATTCGACGTAGTTGTCGTACTCGGTTACACCGACATAAAGTTGGAGTACATCGACAAACGCTCTTATTTCATCGGTTGCTTCACCTCTGAAGGAGAACGTCATCTGGCGGGTATCTCCTGGAGATACTTCAAAATGGTCTCTAAGGTACAACCTCTCCTCTTTGACGTTCCCGTCTACGGTGACTCGCACCCGGAGTTCGGCTTTCCGAAGTGGTATGGCAGTACCGTCACCCTGGTTTTTGACAACAAACGTGTAGTAAGTGGAACCTGGAAACGGGTGCGGTGCCGACGTGACACTCTCAACTACGAGGTCTGGTAAAAGATGGGCCTTGTGGTCGAACACGTGGTAGTTGTTGGAAAGATCAGCGTCATCTTTCGCAGTGATCTCAACCGATAACTGGACATCGGTACGTCCACCGGCGAATTGGAACATCACGTCCTGCGACTCACCCGAACCGACAACACTTAGCGTCTTCAGAACACTCCCCAATTCACCGGCTACATCCCCGAATGTGATCACGACATCGTTTGCCGGAATATTCCCTTGATTTTCAACAGTAATCGTGAAATCAACCGTGTCACCAAGCGACGGCTTCACAGGATGAAGAGAAACGTCCTTCACTCGTACATCAATGACTGGTGGAAGAGGTGTAGCAGTAGTAATGGCGTTGCTGTTGGGTTAGGTGTCGGTCCCGGGGTCGAAGTCGGAATCAAAGGCTCATCATCATCACCGGGACAAACCGGTGGGGATCCCGGCCAAATCTCTTTGCATTCGGGATCTTGCCCTGTCAGAAGACTCAAAGCGGAGTCGAGAATCCCGGTCGTTAGGTTGTCCTGAAGATTTCGAAGACCTTCTACCTCATCGATTTTTGCCTGTGCAGATGGATACCCATTGAGTTTCGCTATGCGCAACCAGAAGAGAGCTTGATCATAGTCGGGAGCGTAATTTCCTGGAGGGTCGGCCCACAATACACCCAGGTTGTACTGCGCATACATGTTTCCCCTGTCAGCTGCTTCGATGTAGTGGTTGTACGCCATCTGAGCGTTTTCAGAGAATCCGCCTAATCCGAACTGCCAGAGAATACCCATGCCGTTGTGCGCAGAAATGCTCCCATTAGAGATGGCTTCTTCAAACCAATGCCTAGCTTCAAAGTAGTCAACGCCAAGCCCCTCTCCTTCGTAATACATATAGCCAAGCTGGGTTTGGGCATCACCGTGACCAGTTTGCGCCGCCTGGTTTAGATACTTCCAGGCGAGGGAGTAATCAACTTGAACACCCTCACCCAACCGATACTTGAGCCCTAGCGCGTAGGCTGCATTTGAGTCACCGCTGTCAGCACGTTCCTGCAGAGATTTGATCGAATCAGGTGACGAGGAAATAACGTTATTGTCGCCATTCTCAAGCGACTCTAATAACTGCGTTGACTCTTGATAGCCCTCCGCTGATGACAATTTGAGGAGGGCGAGTGCCCTTTCGCGATCTTGATCTACCCCAAGTCCATCGAGGAGCAGTTGCGCATAAAGGTATTGAGCTTCCGGATTTCCAACCTCTACAAGTTCAGATAAAAGTTCGTTTGCCTTCTCATACTCACCATTGCTGATGGCTGACCGGATATCGATGAGTGTGACTTCGTCGAAGTAGCGGGATGCCGATGTGCTCGGGTCTGGGGTACCGTTGGTTGCAGTCTCAATCCACGTGTTTGCTTTTGTCGAGGTAGGTTCCACGTCGGAGAGGTCATCGTTGGCAGGACATCCTTGAAGCAGAATCATCGCAATAAGCAACATTGCGATTTGAAGTTTTACGAGTGCACTGGTTTTACGAAACGAAACGAAGGGAGCTGTGTTCATATGTTGATCTGTGGACGCGCGTAATGGAACCCGGTACCACATCCACTTCAACACTTCGAGAAACTCAGCCCTCGACTCCGGTCGGGATTCCTGGAATCGATTTATGCGAGAGATTCTCTGAATAACCGCATTGCATGTCAAGCTTCGGAATCAACTACCCACACTCTGTCGATTCCGAAATCTCCAGCGGCGATGGACCAATCAACCCAGTCGATTCAATACGACCCATCCTCACCGGCTCATCGTTACTAACAGCAAGAACAATCGTTCTGAAAGTTGGA
>Ga0181589_10001283_pt1 | contig 19407 bp, 15 predicted proteins | sample 071ome_25_FD_132444 | JGI IMG/M metagenome (GOLD analysis project Ga0181589, IMG submission 132444) | Coastal salt marsh microbial communities from the Groves Creek Marsh, Skidaway Island, Georgia - 071410BT metaG (megahit assembly) | ecosystem: Environmental > Aquatic > Marine > Intertidal...
CGGATGACGACGTGCTGATGGCGTACCAGCTCGGGTTTGACATCTGTGAGGCGGAGAACCAGTCGTTCTCGTCCTCGCTGCGGGACATCCTGGCCAAGTCGAGGCGGGCACCGGTGACGACGGTGACCGAACCGGAGATGGATACCAACAACGAGAAGGAGAAGGAGAAGGAGAAGGAGAAGGACGGGTCGGGTGAGGCGGACGGCGGGGAGCCCAACGCCAACTCGGCTATGGACACGGCCGAGCCCCCCGCCGCCGAGACGGTCGAGAAGCCGAAGGACCCCATGATGCTGCTGGACCAGATCCTGTCGCGGGAGATCCCGATGGAGCTCGAGCGCCAGTTCCTCGCGAGGAACAACGCCACGGACCTGCAGATCCTGAAGAACATCAAGGCGACCGTCGAACCCAGAAACAGCGTGTGCCACGGCGCGACCGTCTTTGCCAACGCCATGATGAATGCGAGCACCACCAACGACTCGTTCCTGCGCGAGAACCTCGACTGGTTGGCCAAGGCGACCAACTGGTCCAAGTTCAGCGCGACGGCCGGCCTCGGCGTCATCCACAAGGGCAACATCAAGAACAGCAGGTCGGTCCTGAGCCCGTATCTGCCGTCTTCGGCGTCTTCCACGTCGCCCTACTCGGAGGGCGGCTCCCTGTATGCCATCGGCATGATGCACTCCAACCACAGCGCAGGCATCACCAACTTCATCCTCAACTTCCTCGTGACCACCCAGAACGAGGTCATCCAGCACGGCGCGTGTTTGGGACTCGGTATCGCGGGTATGGGAAGCGAGGACGCTGCCACGTTCGAGGCGATCAAGAACGTGCTCTACAACGACAGCGCTGTGGCCGGCGAAGCGGCCGGACTCGCGATGGGACTCCTGTTCGCGGGAAGCGGGACGGAGCTGTCGGAGGAGATGCTGGCCTATGCACACGACACGCAGCATGAGAAGATCATCAGGGGTCTCGCCATTGGCCTCGCCGCCATCCAGTACGGAAGGGAGGAGAAGGCCGATGCGATGATCGACGCCATGACGCTCGACCAGGACGCCATCCTCAGGTACGGCGGCATGTTCGCCCTCGGTCTGGCGTACGCCGGCACCGGAGACAACTCGGCCATTCAGAAGTTGCTTCACTTCGCCGTGAGCGACGTGAGCAACGACGTGCGCAGGGCGGCCGTCATGTGCCTCGGATTCGTGCTCGCGGGCAACCCGGAGCTCTGCGTGAGGTCCGTGTCGCTCCTGGCCGAGAGCTACAACCCTCACGTTCGGTACGGCGCGGCAATGGCCCTCGGAATCTCCGGCGCCGGGTCCGGCTGCAGGGAGTCGGTCAACTTGCTGCAGTCGCTTTGGAAGGACTCGACCGACTTTGTCCAGCAGGGTGCCCTGATCGCGTCCGCCATGATCCTCATCGAGCAGCCGGAATCCAAACAAGAGAAGCTCCGGGAGCGCATCAATCAGCTCCACGGCAACAGGGGCGTCGAGCTCATGACGAGGATGGGCGCCATCATGGCCTCTGGCATCCTCGACGCGGCCGGCCGCAACTCCACCCTGTCTTTGCACACGGACGTCGGCGGCCTGCGCCGATCGGCCGTGCTCGGTCTGGCCCTGTTCGTGCAGCACTGGTACTGGTATCCGCTGACCCATACGATCGTCCTCGCTCTTAAGCCGACCGCGATGATCGGCGTCGACGCCACGCTTGCCCCACCAGCCGACTTCAAGACCGAGTGCCACTGCGCCAAGTCGAAGTTTGCCTACCCGGCAAAGGTCGCGATCGAGAGCAAGAAGGTCAAGGAGAAGATGCCCAAGGCCATGCTGTCGACCAGCAGGAAGAAGAAGACGGACAAAACGGAGGAGGACAAGGCCGACAAGATGGAGGAGGACACGGTCGCCGCAGACGGGGAGAAGAAGACCGGCGAGGACGCCGTCATGGCGGACGCCACGAAGGAGGGTCAGGACGCGGCTGCCGACGCCGGCGCCGGCGCCGCGGATGCTGGCGCTGGCGGTAGCGCTGCCCCGAAGGAGGAGCCCAAGCTCTTTGAGCTCGGCAACCCCGCCAGGGTCGTGCCCCAGCAGCGGGAATTTGTGCGACTGGTCAGCGACAACAGGTGGCAGCCCGTGCGGTTCCAGTCCACTGGCATCGTGGTTCTGAAGAATACCAAGCCGGACGAGCCGGTTTCGTATGCCTTTGACGACGAGCAGGAGAAGGTGACGAAGGAGGGGAACCCCGCCGACAACCCTGCCGACACCCCGCCCGCCGAGGAACCCGCGCCCGAGCCGTTTGACTACGTGCCGTCCTAGTCGTTGTGTGTATTTCATGAATCATCGGTGCAACTATCGGTTTGATCAGCCTCTGCCTTTTTCCGCTTGGCGGTGTTGCGCTCTGCCCGAGAACGCACGGGGCGGTGCGGTTTCGGCGCCGCCGGGTTCCCGCTGACGTAAAACTCCTGAAGCAGCCGGATGGCCTCGTCCTTCATCAGGCCGCCGACCGACGGGTACGTCGCTCCACCCGCCGCCTCGTCGCGGCCGCGACCGCAGCCGCCTCGGCCCCCCTCGTGGATCGACAGGATGCTGCCATTGCCACCAAACTTGTCGTTCGCGCACCCGTACACCACATTCCGAAACTTGAGAATACTGAGCGCACCCGCACACATGATGCAAGGCTCGCACGACACGTACAGCGTGCACGCACTGAAGTCGGCCGGTCGGCCGGCCCGCCGGTCGGCCTCCAGTATCTCGTCGATGGCGATCATCTCGGCGTGGCGCGTGCCGTTCCGGGTGGCATTCGTCTCGTTGTGTCCTCGCGCAATCACGGCGCCATCCCGCACGACCACGCAGCCCACCGGCGTCTCGCCGACGTCGAGCGCGGTGCTGGCCTCGCTCAACGCCAGCCGCATGAACGCCACGTCCTCTTCCGAGAACGAGCTGATATCGTCTGTGCCCACGTTCATGTCAATGTCGGCGTGTGATTCCGTCTCGACCGACAGATGGATGGAGCCTCTTCCATCGTCGTCGTCGTGGGTCCATCAATGTTTGTGCAATGCTTCCGGAAGCACAAAACGAGGCCTCCTCGTCGTCGAGAAGAAGGGTGGGGATCGTATCGCGGCAGCTGATGGACCTGGGGAGCGCACACGATGGGTACTGGTACCGGGCACCGGCGACCCTCGACGAAGGAGCCGAACGCGCGGTCCTCTTGGTCGGATCGATAATCTCCGACGTGCAGGCCGAGGTAGACATGCCCCCGTCGACGTCGTTCTCGATGCGCGTCGCCAACCAGGCCTCGTGGATCGGCAAGGTGACACATGCGCCGGGTGGGGTGTGCCTGAACATTGCGCGGGCGCTTCGAGGCCTCGGGTCGGCAGCGAGCCTCGTCTCGGCCGTCGGCACGGACGGCGCGGGCCGCGAGCTCCTTGAGCTGTGCTCGCGGACGGGCATCAGGACGGAGGGCGTGTTGACAATAGAGGGGGCTCGGACGGCGACGGTCTTGTGTCTGTTCAACGGCGAGGGTCAGGTTGTTTTTTCCCTCGCCGACGTGCGTGTCCTCGACGAGCGGGTGACGCCGGCGATGGCGCTGTCCCGCATGGACTGTTACGAGTACGGCGGGGGGATCGTCGTGGCGGATGGGGACCTACCGAGCGATGTTCTGGAGGCGGTCTGTCGGCGTGCGCGGGGGTGGGGCTGCGCCGTCTGTTTCGACCCGGCGACGGTGAGCAAGGCGCCTCGGTGCCTGCCGGCGCTGCCCTTCATCGACTACCTCGCCCCGAACACAGAAGAGCTGCTCGAAATTGCGCGAGCTATAGATACGACTCGTGGTATTTCTTCAGAAGAATCGAGACCGCCGGGGCGTGCGCGGCGACGAACGGTCAACGGCGACGGCGTTCCCGACGTGTTTTTCCGAGTGGCGGCGGCGGTGGACGCGGTGCTTGGACGGGGAGCCCGTCACGTGCTCCTGACGGCCGGCAAATACGGCGCGGGGCTCTATTGGTCGTGCGAAACGGGAATCCGTCTGGCACACTGTCCTGCACTCCCGGCTAACAGCATCGCCAGCGTCAACGGAGCGGGCGACTGCCTGTTGGCCGGCTTCGTCCGCGGCCTGTCGTTGGGCCGGCGGAAAGAGGAAGCGCTCGCGTTGGGCGTCTCGAGCGCCGCCCAGGCGCTCGAGACGAAGGACAACGTCCCGGATCCCTTTGACGCCGCGCGGCTCGCCGCCGACGCCCGCTCGTTGACGACTCGACTGCTGACGCTGACGCTGACGTTTTAAAGAACCGATCACTTCAGCCCACTAATGGGTGATATTACAGCGAACGAAATACAGCGAACGACAGCAATCGGCCTAGGCCCTGACGAGACCGGCATCCTTGTCCCACTGCTCCGCCGACTTGACCGCGCCCGTGATGGTCGCAGACGGCGTGATGATCCCGTCGGCGATACCGTAGCTGATTGCGTCCTTCGGCTGCATGTACAGCGGACGGCTCATATCCTTCTCCAATTTTTTCGCGTCGTGCCCCGTCGTCCTCGACATAATCTCCAGCATATTGTTCTTCTGCGCCAGCACCTCCTTCCACTTGATCTCCACCTCGATAGCCTGCCGAGCACCCGTCGGCGGGCACCTCGGCTGGTGCATCATCGCCGTCGCGTGCTCCAGCATATACCTGTGCCCCTTCTCCCCGGCGCTCAGCAGCATACACGCCTGCCCGATGGCAACACCCACGCCGACCGTATGAATCTCATTCTTCACAAAGCTCATCGCGTCGTAAATCGCCGTGCCCTCCGTCTCAAATCCAACCGTCTCCCCATCGGCCCGCGTCGTCCCCGTCGAGTTTATGTACAGGTAAATGGGCTTGGCGCGGTCCTGATGCTGCAGAAACAGCAGCTCGGCGATAATCAGCTCGGTCACCGCGGGAACCTGGAAACGGACGACGATGCGCGCGTGAGAGTGTGCGTGAGAGCGTGCGTGAGGAATAATAGATTGGAGCGGCCACGCGAGAGACCAAAGGGAAATCAGAGCCAGCGACGTACCAGCGGCATTCCCAGGTAGACAATCCTGCTGTCCAGGAGCAGCGACGGCAGATCCGGCGGCGGCGTCTGGGGCTTGTGGTTGTCGTACGACGTGGCAGCGGCCTCGCCGGGCGCCCCGGTGCCCGAGGCCACTATGGTGGGTTGCTGAGGCGTCCACAGCTGGGCGTCGTGGACAATGCTCGGCCCCCTGTATTCTGCCGCAGCGTTCACGCGCGTCTTCTGCGTGCTCATTGACGTCCTACCGGTTGTATTCATGTGCCTCGCGCCGAGCCCCCTCCGCGGGAGGCTACACGCCGCTGTGAGCACCATCGGTGAATGGCGATGCCTTCCTCCGTCCGTATAGCTCCGTGCAGCGATGACAGGTGCGGCTGGCGCGCTCGTATTGGATGATTCTCCTCGTATGTATCAACGTGTCGGATCACGTCGTGGGCATACGAATTCAATCTGCTTCTCGTGACCTCAGAGTGCCGGACCACCCCCACATATTTTCGCGCGCTCTCCGCCTCCTCTGTCGCGCTCCTGGCCCATTTCGGCTGGTTCGACGGCGCTCTGTATGCAGATCGCTGCACGGTCATCCGCCCTGGCCGCAGTCTGGCGCCGGACATCTCGAGCAGCGAACGTCTCCGTCTCGCTCTCACGCTCGAAGTCTCGAGCAGCCATGGCGACGCCGGGTACGGACGCGGCGAGTGCGGCAGATCCGCTGGTACAATACGTGGCGATTCGGAAAGACGTGGTGGTCGACTGGCCGGTGGGCGCGGTCGCTGCGCAGGCGGCGCACGCTGCGACGGCGGCGCTCTGGCTGAGTCGGGACGCGGCAGACACGGCCGCGTACTGTGCTCCGGACAATATCGATCATATGCGGAAGGTCGTGTTGGAGGCGACGGGTGAGGTGCAGTTGTTGCAGATTGCGGCCAAGTTGGAGGAGGCGGGGGTGATGCACAAGCTGTGGATCGAGCAGCCCGAGAACGTGCCGACGGCGCTCGCGGCCGCACCCAACCGCAAGTCGCTGGTGGGGCCGTTCTTCAAGAAGCTCAAGCTGTGCAAAAAGTGAAATGGTGACTTACTTGCGAAATGACGAACGACGGTGGGCGATGGACGATGGACGATGGACTATGGCGACAATTCGTAGTCTTTGATCTGGACCTCGTCCCGGCCTTCGTCCGCGAGGTCGCCGGCGAAGCGTCGACGGCGGAACTCGGTCCAGGGCACGTCCCTGTAGAGTGGGGGGAGCTCGGTTCCCCGTTCGTCGGTGTTCAGTGCCGGGGAGACCACAGCGTGCTCGCTCGGATTGTAGAACAAAACGATGGAGTAGCGGGGGAACTCAAAGCCTGTGTAGAGGTCTGGGTCGCAGATCACGCGGTGCTTGGGCGCTCTGACCCTCCCATTGGTGAGCACCTGGTGAGCGAGCGAACGAACGAGCGCGGAGCGTGAGTGAATGGAAGAGTGAGAGGGTCGGCATGCAGAGCGCACGTCTCGGCCGAGCTCAGTACCCACCTGGAACATGTCGCCCACGTTGATGGTGAGGGTGAGCGAGTCTTCAGGGAGCTGATCGAGCCTGACAAACTCGCCAGTGCTCGGGTCCTCGTATTCAAGCCCCCGCACGTCGTTGGCCCACAGTACGGTGAAGAGGCCAGCGTCGGTGTGCTCGTGGACGTTCATCGTTTCGCCCGCTTCTGCGTAGTAGTTGAGCCTCATGAACCCGATGCTTCGCGTCTCGTCCAGTAGAGCGGCACGAACCTGGAGATAGACGACCAGGGGGCGTGGGTGAGTGGTTTCGTTTGGTTTGGGAGACGGGTATCAGTCAAATACCCACCGCTTCGTGGTCCATGTCGAACGCGACGCAGAGTGCCCGCATTAGGCGGTTGCAAACATTCTTCACTGCGCTCTGGTAATAACGTAAAAGCTTTTCATGATAGCTTCCGTCCGGGAACACGTTGTAGCCGTCAATGCCGACATTGAGCTCGTGATCGAGCGGGAGGTCGGGCCGGGGGACCCACGCGATGTCTGGACGAGGGAGGGAGGGAGCGAGCGAGGGAGCGAGGGAGTGAGGGAGTGAGGGAGCCAGCGAGCGAACATCGGGGCGCGAGCCGCAGCGTCGATCGAGTTCGAATACCCACCGAGCACTTCTTTGATGTCGAGAAGTTGTTTCTGCGCGAGAGATGGGGTGGTAATGAGAGAGATGGTCGGCTGAAGTTGGCAGATCGGCGAGGAGCCTCGCATACCGTCAATTCGCAGTCGCTGAACCCGGCAGCCCGGTCCTTCGAGCGCTCGAATCGCCGCTTCTCGCTGGTCGGCAGCGCAAAAAAGGCCTTGGTGGCGTCGATGGCGTCGTCGATCGGCGGCGGGCGGTGCTCTCCAAAGAGGACCTCACTGTGGCAGAGGTGGAAGACGCCCTGCCCAACGCAGGCCTCCCGCAGGCTCGTCGTGAAGTCCTCGTCCTCCCGGAGCAGCCCGGCCGCGTCGAGAAACGGAATAGGGTGGTGATGCATTCTCTCACTCATTCAAGAGCGCGAGAATGGTGAATAGACAGCAATCAGGCCCCCTCCGCGTGTTCAGTTTCAAATAAGAACGAGCCCAAACCAAACAACAACTGTGTGATCTGCTACCCTAGACGCGTGCGAGCAGGAATAGAGTTGTCCCTGGCCAGCTCTCCGGGCCCGCCCCCACGTCGTTGCCGTTTCAATTGCCGGGAGAACTGGAGCGATGGGGTGGCTCTCGGCGACGTGCGTCCAGGCCGCCCTCGCGGCCGTGCTGCTGGGCGCCTTGAAGCGGGCGGGCATCGTGAGCGTGCATCCGAATGCAATAGAGGACGAAAACGCGCGGAGGGCGTTCATGGGCGCCCTAGACGTCGGCGAGGAGGTGGCGAAGAAGGGGGAGGCGCTGGTCCACACGCTGACCGGGCGGAAGTGACCCATCGCTGGGCTGTGCCATGTCCGTCCGTTTTCGCTTTAGCTGTGGGTTATAAATAAGTTAACAAAGTGACCTTTCGGCGGGTGCCTCCCTAGTTCCTGGGCTTCTCCTTCTTTCCGCGGAACAGCGCCAGCAGAGAGACTCCAGACACCTTGACGACCTTGAAACGGACTCCCGGGATATCTCCGACGGCATGTCCCCGCCTTCCGAATCCAGCGATGAGAACCTCGTCGTTCTCCTCGATGAAGTTCAGGCAACCGTCGTTGGGGACGAACGCCGCAATCTTCTTTCCGTTCTTGATGAGCTGCACACGCGCGCACTTACGAATAGCAGAGTTGGGCTGCTTGGCCTCAATTCCGATCTTCTCGACGACGATTCCCTTGGAGTGGGAAGCGCCGGCGAACGGCTTTTTATACTCAGAACCGAGGTTGGACTTCTTGAAGTCCTTGTCGGCCCACCTCTCTTCCTTACGCAGCAAGCGGAGCTTGCGCCCGGCTCCCATACCACGAGTCTTACCTGCGCGTTGTCGACGACGGCGATTCGAGTGAGCGAGCGAGTAATGCGCGGGCAGTCAGCGAGCGGCCTGATGCGTGCGTGAGGACGACCACATGGACACATCACGCCGCGACACGAGTCGAATCAGAGCCCGTCTCGCGGCTCCTAATCGCCAATAATAGCACAAAGGACACGCCGGACACGTCCGCCGCGCCCTGGAACGGCAGAGGAGGACAAGAACGCCATTTGGGGAATTGCGAAAATGGCGTCGCCGAGAAATGCCCAGTTCCAGGGCACGCGGAGGCCGGCGGTCGTATTATAGTGGCTTCAGGTAGCAAATAGTCGCATCGTGGATCAAAAGGACGGCGAAAGAGGGGCCGACCGCCGAGGATTCGGCCGCCTCCATTCGCGAGCTTATGAGCGCAAAAAGGACAGGAGCGTTCTCAGAAACGCCTAGACACGTACCCATAGTTACAGTCTGACGAGGAGGATTCGCTTGTCAGAGACGTAAAGTAACGTTTGCTGTGCCGAGCGGCCGGTGGCCTCGCACAATGACTCACTCAGAGGAGAGGCCGTGGTCGATGGTGGTCGCGCACGTCGTCGCGAGTAGTACGAGCTCTTCCTCGGCGCGCGGCAGGAGGCCCCGTGGTGCTAGCCCACGGCACGTGCGGCGACCGCGAACAAGCGACTGGCAAGCCACCCCCCGCCCCCGGTGTCCGTGGACCGTCGTCGGGAGCGGGTGCTGTCCGTCGTCGCCCCGCGACAGCGATGGGCCCGGGAGCGTCCGACGCTCGCTCCCGAGCAGCACTCGCGACAGAGCCCGAGGGGGGGAGGGGGCACTCCCGAAACGTTTGTCATTGCAATGACCAATCGGTCACCAACCAACCCATTCGCGAAGAAGAAGAAAATCTTGCTCTCCACTCGTAGACGCAAATTCATGAACAGAACAGACGCTGTCTCATGTCTCTTGTGGCGCGTCTGCTCCTCCTGAGGCCGTATTTCTCCCTCCGCTCGGTTGCATTCCGTCAGCCATGCACCCTTTCGATTCGGAGCACTAGTCACCACCGTCAATCGCCGAGTCGCCACTATCACCACGCGCCTCTCCGTTGGATCACGTTCAGACCGATCCTGATGGCCGCACAGACACAGACGACGGAGCAGGCGCTCAAGGGGCCCGCGGCCGACAACACCAACGGCGCCGGCGTCCCAGCCGCGAAGAAACAAAAGACCGCCACCGACGCGGGTGCGCCCCATGCAACAGGACAACAGCAGGATCAAAAGAAGAAGAAGAAGAAGAAGGTGCTCCCGCTGGCCGTGCAGCTCCGCGCCAGGATACACCAGTCGGCCAAACGCGTCGATCTGCACGCGGACGCCTTTGCGGCCTACGAGGAGGCCAAGAGGGACGGAATCAAGCTGCCTTCGGACTGTCTGGTGACATTGTTGTTCCTGGCCGCGGGCGGAGACCAGTGGGAGACGTACGTGTACAGCGAGGAGAAGCGCGCCGAGCACCTCGAGACCGGGCGCCTGGACAAGTGCGACGAGATCTTGGCCAGCCTGCGCGAGTCGTCCTCGTCGAACAGCGAGACGCCAATGGTGGAGATGTGCTACACGGCGCTCGCGAGGAAGGAGGCCATCATGGGCAACGGCGAGGCCGCGCTGCAGCAGGCGCTGAGCCTGCCCGATCCCCTCCAGCGGCGGAACCGGTGCTTTTTGCCGGCGCTGGCGGCCTTTGGGAAGCGAGGCGACGCGACGCGGTCGCTCAAGGTATACGAAGACTTGATGCAATCGGGCCTCGAGCCGGGCGAGACGGAGTTTGCGAAGATCCTCGAGGCAATCTCCAAGTCCGAGTCGGAAGACTCGGCGGTGGCGTGGGAGACGGTCGAGTCGGTGCTCCGACACATGTCCAGGGAAACGTCAGACCTCGAGGCGAGCACCATCGACGTGCTTCGGGACGTGTTCGGCTCGAGGACGGCGCGCGAGGCGGCGGCGGCGGGGACGTCGGGGACGTCGACGACGTGGTCGACGGGCTTGTGCACGGTCCGTGCGGACGGCTACTGCGAGCGCTGCGACGATACGTTGCAGGCCATCGATCTGGACGATGGTGAGTATGCCGAGTTCGCTCGAGGCATCTCGAGCCTCGCCGAGAAGCAAGGCAAGCGGCCGGACGACTTTCACGGGTTTGTCAAGTGGCTGGACGAGCACGGGCCGTTTGGCGTGATCATCGACGCAGCAAATGTGGCCTTTTACAACCAGAACTTTGAGTCGGGGGGCTTCAACTTTTCGCAAATCGAGGCCGTCGTGGACCGGGTGTCCGCCGACTACCCCGACCTCAAGCCGCTGGTCGTCCTGCACGTCAACCGGACGCGGGGGCCAGCTGCCTCGGCGCCCAAGGCCAGGGCCCTGCTTCAGACGCTGACGGAGCAGAACCGATTTTTCGCGGCGCCTATGGGATCCAACGACGACTGGTATTGGATGTACGCGGCCGTGGTCGCCGGCAGCGAGGGCATCCTCGTCTCCAACGACGAGATGCGGGACCACCTGTTCAACCTGCTCGCGCCCAAGTATTTCAAAAAGTGGAAGCAGCGCCACCAGATGCGGTACACGTTCTCTGCGGATCCCAACTCGCTCGCATTTGAGAACCCGTCGCCGTTCACCCGGTGCACGCAGGTGCTGCGCAAGGCCGACGGCTCGGTCAGCTGGATGTTCCCGGTTGCCAGGGCTGCGGGCAAGGACAACGACGAGGACAGGGACGACTGGCTCTGCTGCTCGACGACGAGCGGCAAGCGATGACGACGATTGAGAGACAGAGTGTGTGTAGAGGACAAAATTGCATTTTTCGGAGCATACGGATCCGTACGCTCCGGAGCCGCTCGCTGAGCGAGGCCTCACATCAGAAACCTGGCAGGGTTACATCTTCCCTGGCTTGAAATTAGAAACCCACTCCACGAGCCGGTCGACGTTCTGCTCCATTTGTTCAACGTCGTTGCTGGGGATCGCGTGCACGATCTCTTTTCTGTAGCTTTCTCTGTCATAGTGATATCCAAGACGTAGGCAGTGAGTGTGTGTGTATGCATGTGTACGCTCGCGTTTTGGCGGCGAGCGGCAACCTTCCCCCGCCAGCAAGCAAGCCAGCCAGCAAGCAAGCCAGCCAGCAAGCCAGCCAGCAAGCAAGCCACCCCAACCACCCCTCTTCCTTCTTGTTTCCGCTTCACGTACCGGGCCTCTTCCACGATGACGTGCATGATCTCGCACTGCACGTTGTCCGTCAGCTTCTTCTCGTTGTATCCCCGCTTCTCTAGCCGCTCCCACAGCACCGAATTGTCCGTCTGCAGGACGATGACGCAGTCAAAGAAGCGCTCAGGGAAGAAATCGCACGAGTGGAAGTCGACGATCATGCCACCCTCCTGGTCGATCTTCATCTCCTCCAAGGCGTCAACCACCTTGTCCTCGTCCACAATGAAACATTCGTATTGATCATCCCAGCCCGAGTGGACTGGCGAACGGAAGAGCGTGAATCGCTTGCGTAAGTGAGCATGAGAGGGCCGCTTGGCTTTCGGTCGAGTCCAAAAGCGCACGCGACTCCTTCTTGACCAGATCGCCGACGTTGACGTGCTTGAGACCCGTCTGCTCCGCCAACAGGGCGCTCGTCGTGGTCTTCCCGGTGCCTGGCGTGCCCGTGATCAGGATGTTTGGCTTCGTGCGACCCATGCGGTGGACGCAGAGCCGTGGCTGTCTATCGCTATGCTATCGCTTGTCTGCTATGCTCCCTTCTTCTTCATGCGCACTCGAAGTCCCGTCGTCGTCGATATCGCCCTCGCCAAGCAAGTCGAAACGCGTGGTACAGATGTTTCGTACACGCGTGGTACAATTGTCTGCACGCGCGAGGAAGAGAGAAAGTTCTTCTTCTCGCCGGAAGCGATCGCTTCCGGCGCGAACACTCAGTGTTCGCGCTTACTACACCCGTGTGCGCACTTACTACTACCTGTCTATCATTCCTTCTTCTCCTTCTCCTTCTCCTTCTCGTTCTCGTTCTCCTTCTCAGACCGTGGCGACCTCGGCATCCTCCTCCACAGGCTCCGGGTCCTGCCATCTGCCGTTGTCCTTGATGAGCTGGATGAGCTGGTCCGGAGCACCCTCCATCGCGATTCCCTTCTTCACGACCTCCTTGCCCACGTACAGATCGATCTTGCCGGGAGCTCCGCCCACGTATCCAAAGTCGGCGTCGGCCATCTCTCCCGGGCCGTTGACAATGCATCCCATGACTGCGATCGACACTCCCGGCAGGTGGCCGGTCTTCACGCGGATCTGCTCGGTGACGTCCTGAAGGTCGAACAGGGTCCTTCCGCACGACGGGCAGCTCACGTACTCGGTCTTGATGTTCCGCATCCTGCAGCCCTGCAGCAGGCCGAACGAGGTGTTCCTGACGAACTCGAGGTCCTCGGTCACGCACTCGATGACGAGACCGTCACCCAGTCCGTCGACCATCATGGCACCGACCTGCGCGCCCGAGGCGATGATGATCTCGTCCCTGTCGGTGCCGTCCGGGAAGGTGATGTGGTGGATGACCGGCGTCTGGACGTCGTTCTTCTGGAACACCTCGAACACCCTCCTGGACGCGTGCACCCTGGAGACTCCCGGGGCGATCTTGAGCAGGGCGACGTCCGGCTTCATGTCCTTCAGGGCGGCGAGCTGCTCGTCCGTCTCGGTCCCGTCGACAAATACGGCAAAGTGCTCGCCGGCTCCCTCGACCGTTCCGGAGCTCTTGAAGGCGTCCGCGGCAACCTTGAGCTGCATGATTGGGATGGCACCGTCGAACGGCGTGCTCTTGAGGGTCTCGGCCGGGGCCATGACGTTCACGCCGACCTCCTGGAGCCTGCGGATGGCCCTGCAGGCTTCCGCGTCCGAGGCGCTCGGCAGGTCGTACATGATGATGGTGTCCGACGTGGCAATGTCCTTGAACGGCATGCCGACCGCCAGCTTGCAGCCGAGCTTCCTGTACATGACCTCCGGGTTGGCCAGGTCGGCGGGGGTGACGACGCTGAAGACGCTGCCGTCCCTGTGCAAGATCTGCGAGTAGTCAAAGGCGTCGGCATCGCTCTTGGTCGGCGAGTATCCGACCCTCCTGGTGAACAGATGGGTGTCCCTGTGCTCCTCGAAGTCCGCGATGCCCCACGACTCAGAGTCGGCCATCTTCCCGAGGGTGGCCATGCGCCTGCACGGGTCCATCTCGTACTCTGGGTCCTCCGTGAGCGACACGCGGATTGTGTCGCCCAGTCCGTCCATGAGCAGGGCGCCGATGCCGATGGCGCTCTTCATCCTTCCGTCCTCTCCCTCTCCGGCCTCGGTGACTCCCAGGTGGAGCGGGTACTTCCATCCCTTGGCGTACATCTCCTCGGCCAGCAGGCGGTAGGCCTGGACCATGATGAGGGGGTTGGACGCCTTCATGGAGAACAGGAAGTTGTGGAAGTCCATGTCCCTGCAGATGTCGGCAAACTCAAACGCTGACTCGACCATGCCCCTCGGCGTGTCTCCGTAGAACGACAGAATGCGCGCGCTCAGCGATCCGTGGTTGGTTCCGATCCTAATAGCCCTGTTGAGCGACTTGCACTTCTCGACCAGCGGGGAGAACAGCTCGCGGATGTTCTCGCGCTCGGCCTGGAACTGCGCCGGGTCGTCGTAGTTGATCTCGTCGAACTTCTTGGCACCGTCGGCAAAGTTTCCGGGGTTGATACGGATCTTCTCAAACGCATCAGCCACCATCATGGCAACGGCCGGCTGGAAGTGGATATCGGCCACCAGCGGCGTGTCGTACCTGTCCTTGAACAGCTGCTCCCTGATGGCCATGCACGCCTCGGCCTCCTTCTTTCCCTGGACCGTGATGCGCACCATATCGGCACCCGCATCGGCACAACGCTTCACCTGCTCGACGGTGGCCGCGACGTCCCGCGTGTCGGTCGTGGTCATGGTCTGGAGGGCCATCGGGTGCTCCGAGCCGACGCGCACGTTGCCAATCTCCACGGTGGACGTGGGACGGCGGCGCGTCCTGCTAATAGACTCGCAGTACTTGGGCGTGGGGATGACCTGGACGGAGGATCGAACGACCGAACGATCGACGATCGGACGTGGAGAGGACAGTGAGTGACCGAGTGGGCGAGTGGGCGGGCGAAGAAGCAGTTCGCGTGGAATCGACTCCGTCGCATGGACGTACCAACTCCTTGCGCGGAACAATGAGGCTCGGAGCGCCCTCACTGTGCGCAAACACCTTCAACGGTGCCCTGCGCGACCCAGCAGGGCCACGGACGAGGGAAATTCGCGACATGTGAAGATTTGGCTGACTTGATGATATGAATCCAGCAGCACTCGTGTACACCAACTACGGAGAGTCGATATCGCTGACGAGATATAATCAAATAACTGTGCCCAATACGCGTGTCTCTCTCTCCAATGGGCGTCTGGCTGGCCGATTCGGATGTCCCGCGTTTCCCTCGGCGAGACACAATGACGACCGAGCTCGCCGTGGGTCATTGCAATTGACGCCAATCGGCGATGCGAGCGAGCACATTGATTGATGATCCATGGGTGAGTCTCTGCGGGCAGCCGAACAGCAGATGGGGAGGAGGTTGCCCGGCCAGGAGGACTACGATGAAGACTACCCTGCTCTCGGTCGGTTCAAGTACGATGCTGCGAAGTGCTTGCGGGCAGGGGGAATGCGGGGATACCTAGCGACGTGCGCTGTGCGCCGAGAGCGCAGCTGTACGAGGGAGGCCAGTGGGCTGCTCCTGTACGAATCGCAGCTGAAGAGTGCCAAGTTGGCCGCGCGGGGCGTCGTGCTCTTGATGACGGACAACGACGGCGGTACGGACGGCGACGGGGATCGCGGTGGGAATCCCTACCGCGACGGTGACCGCGACCGCGACGGCGGGGACGCGCTTCGGGATGCAGACGTCCTGTCGAGGCTGGATCGCCTTCATCTCGGCGGCGTGCAGGACGATCCGCCGGCCTTCACGGTCCGCATCACGCCTGTGCTGCGGACGATGGCACTTGAGGATAGTGGTGAGGCGGGAAACGCGGCGGCGTCGTGCCGGAGGATCGCGGAGATCGGCTCTGAGCTCGCGAAGCTCGTTTTCGGGACGGACGGACGTGGGCACGGGGCGAGCGACGTGTTCAAGTCGGTCGGGTCGAAGAAAGAGGTAAAGATTTGCGCCGTCTTCAACGGGAGGAAGCTCGTGGCGGCGGCGAACAAGCTCGACCTGATCTCGAGCGTGTGCGGAGGGTTTGCATCCGAGGCGAGCCCGTGCAAGGTCTCGGTCGATCTGAAACGGCCAGACGTTCTGCTGGTGGTGGACGCGATTTCCTTGATGCCATCGTGTCGCACGTTTCTGCTGGTGGGCGTCGCGCCGTCGTCGTGGCTCGACGCGCAGGGCAAGCTGCGGGCGCTCGGGTCGCCGACGTCGAGAACCCCCACAGAGCAGGGGAAGAAGAAACGACAGAAAGTTGAAGAGTGACTACGACTCATGAAATGTAATGAAACGAAGGAATAAATAAGGAATGCCTATCGTTGCTGGCCGCCAAACACGTCTTGCGGCACGTTCTCGGGCCTTCCGGCTTCATCGGCGGCCGGCAAGAGGCTCGCCAAGAACCCGAGGACGAACGCTTGGACTTCTCGGAGCCATCCGCGCCGCGCGGGCGGGGGCGGGGGCGCGGGGGCTGGAGGGGGCGCGACCGGGGGCGACCCGTGCCCCGCGCCGTCCTGGCGTCCTTGGGTCTGCTCCTCGGCCGGTTGATGGCCGTCTACGGCCGGAGCGGGACGTTCGACACGCGCATCACCACCACCACCACCATCACCATCACGCTCGACGCGTTGGGGATTCGCCGCCTCGCCGCTCTGGAGGATCCGTCGCAGTAGGCGATGGCCCAACTCCGTCGTGCTCAGGTAGAACAGCAGCCCGATCAGACCGAGACCCAGCATACGAGACGGCGGACAGTGCTGATAGAGGATGAATCCAGCCACAGCGAACTGGAAGATCATGCGCAGGTTGATGTGGATCCGTATCTGGAAGTGTCGCCTGTCGTTGTTTCTGTTCTCGTTGTTGTTGGCAGCAACGGCGTCGTTGGCCACGTTGGCCACGTTGGCAAGATTTGGGCCATCGACGACGACGTTGTTATTTTCGTTGGCCACGTTGGCACCGTTCCGGCCGTGGTTGTGGTGATCGTGGTTTTGATTGTCGTTGCCCCGCTGCATGGCGCCAAAGATGGGCCTCAAGTGCGCTCGGAGACCCTCTGGTGCGTCCTGCGCCCGTCGGCGCCTGGGACCCTCGATGGCCGCCCGCGGCACCGGGATCATCGCCGGGATGAACATAAACCCGCCCGCATGCGACGATGCCGTGTCGCTCATGATCGTCCGCAGTGCGGCCTGATAGGACGACTTGAGCACGGCATCGTACACAGCAGATTCAGAGGATCCCGTCGTCGCAGCCGTCGTGGGGGGTCGTGACGATGGCGTTTCCGCCTCCACGGGTCGCCGGTGTGTTTCAACCGCGGGAGGTCGACTCTCTGCCGCGTCCTCGTTTTCTGCAACGTCCCCATCCCCATGGGTATCCACAGATGCGACCCTCGGAGGAGGTGGAGTCGGCATGGCCGTCTCCGAGGCCTCGACCGTCGTCGAGCTCGCGGCAGGCCTCTGCTCCACTGGCTTCGCCTGCGTCACCTGCTCCAACTGCTTCAACTGCTCGGCCTGCTTGACGACCATGTGCACAACGACGGTGTTGTTTTGCGCGGACAGACCCAGAAACACGTCCGACAAGACGGCACCGTCGTCGCGGAGCACTTTGCCCGCGTAAACGAGGGTGATCAGCGAGCGCCGGGGGTGGTCGGGGTACTCCGCCTCGATCCGCGCCTTCAGGTCGCACACGGTGGCGCTGGCCTCGATCCGAATCTGTTCAAACACGTCATCCCTCTTCGGGTTTTTCAACGCGACGCGGATGAACCGTTCGGTCGTCCGACAAGCCTCGTCGGGGGTGATGGCAACCATCGTGGCGAGGCAATACGCGTTCAGTCAACGTTCGCTTGCTCGAACTGGCGTCTTCACGCCCTCCCGCCTTCGATTCGATTCCGGTCGCCTGTCACGTCGTCTGTGTCTGTGGAGAGCGGCGCGGTGTCCTCGTAGTCGTCGCCAGCACGGCGCCCGTTTATGAAAAGAAACTGAGGGCTGTCCCGCGACCAACGTTCAGCAGCACAACCACAGCGCAACCAACACAGCACCACCAACATGACAGCCCCCCTGGACGTCAGGTCGTCCCAAAAACGGGTGCTCACGCGGATGCTCGGGCTGAATGGACCGGGGTCGAACGCAGCGATCGATCCCGGCACAGACTCCTCGTACAAGCTCCTCGTGCTCGACGCGGTGACCAAGGACATCGTGGCCCCCCTCATACGCATAGACGAGCTGAGGAACAGCGGGGTGACGCTGCACATGCAGATCATGGCCGACCGACAGCCCATACCGGACGTCGCCGCCGTCTATTTCGTTGAGCCGTCGGAAGAGAACGTCGCACGGATCGTCGACGACGCCAGTCGGGGCATCTACGACACATTTTATCTGAACTTCAGCTCGCAGATCGGTCGGGAACTGATGGAGCGGCTCGCCACTGGGTTGGTCGAAGGCAACGCGTCTGGCCGGGTCCTGCAGGTGTTTGACCAGTACGCGCGGTTCGTCAGTCTGGACTCGGGGATGTTCTCGTTGGGACTTCCCCAGGTGTATCTGGAGCTGAACGATCCTAGATCGAAAGACACGGCGATCGAAGCCACCATCGACCGGATTGTCGACGGCATATTTTGTATGCTGGCGACAGCCGGGGCGGTGCCGTTCATCTGCGCTCCCCCGGGTGGTGCGGCGGAGCATGTCGCGCGTGCCTTAGATCAGCGGCTTCGTGACGCGCTCAAGACCCGGTCCAATGTGTTCACGGAGGCCGGCGGGCAGGCGGGGCAGATCGGCCAAGCCGGGCAGACGGGGCGGGATCGTCCCCTGCTGTGCCTGTTCGACCGGAACTTTGACCTGACGGTGGTCATTCAGCACGCGTGGGTGTACAAGGCGCTCGTACACGACGCGCTCGGACTCAAGCTAAACAGGACGTCGGCGTCACCCTACCTGGACGGCAAGTCGTACGACCTCGACGCCAAGGACTTTTTCTGGGAGGCCCACGGCAGGGAGCAGTTCCCACAGATTGCAGAAGAGGTCGAAAACGAGCTGCGGCGATACAAGCAAGCCGTCGAGGAGCTCAACAGGTCCACGGGGGCCAACATCGACCCTAGCGCGGCGATCGGCAAGATTGATCCCTCCGAGCTCATGTCCAGCACGTACAATTCGACCAAGGGCCTCAAGTCGGCGCTCACGGCGCTTCCAGAGCTGACGGAGAAGAAGAAGAACATCGACAAGCACACCAACATCGCCACGGCCCTGCTGCAGGTCATCAAGGAGCGCAAGCTCGACCACTTTTACAACCTGGAGGAGGAGCTGATCGCGGGCAAGTCCAACGTCCAGAGCGTCCTAGAGCAGCTCAAAGGCGCCGAGGGCAGTCCGGAGGACAAGTTGCGGCTGGCCCTGGTGTGGCTGCTCCTGGGCTCGGCGTCCTCGTCGTCCAACTCGAGCTCCCGGGCGGCCCGGAGCGACGAGGACTGCAGCAGCGTCGAGGCGTGCCTGAGAGAATGCGGCTGCGATTTGGCGCCGTGGAACTACGTCAAGCGAATGACGCGGATGAACCTGATGCGGGCCGCGGACGGCACGGGCGGCGCGGGCGCCACGGCAGACTTCCTTGGCAACCTGCAGGGGCTCGGGAACCTGCAGGGGCTTTCCAACCTGACCAAGGGCGTCAAGAACTTGTTGACCGGAGAGCAAGAAGCCGCCGTGACGGTCGCCGTCGAGGCTCTCATGGATGGCAAGGCGGACGGTCAGAAGTACGTCGTCCTCGACCCAAAGGCGGGCGCC